>Ga0308163_10000183_pt1 | contig 169252 bp, 143 predicted proteins | sample PhyTR1_FD_201037 | JGI IMG/M metagenome (GOLD analysis project Ga0308163, IMG submission 201037) | Phyllosphere microbial communities from UC Gill Tract Community Farm, Albany, California, United States - DLSLT.R1 | ecosystem: Host-associated > Plants > Phyllosphere > Unclassified | place... | reverse complement strand
GCATCGCGCTGAAGCCCGGCACCCCCGTCGACGACTACCTCGACCTCCTCCACGAGTTCGACCAGGTGCTCGTGATGACGGTCGAGCCCGGCTTCGGCGGGCAGTCCTTCATGCCCGAGACGATGCCCAAGCTCCGCGCCCTCCGCTCCCGCCTCCGCGAGTCCGGCCACGACGTCTGGCTCCAGGTCGACGGCGGCATCGACGTCGAGACCATCGGCCGCGCGGCCGAGGCCGGCGCCGACACGTTCGTCTCCGGATCCGGCGTCTTCCGCGGCGGCGACCCGGAGGCGTCCATCGCCGAGCTGCGCCGCGCCGCCGAGGCGCACACGCACGCGCACTGACGGAGGCCCGGCGCGGATCTGCTTGACTGGATCCATGACCGACACCACCAAGCCCGAGGTCGAGCCCGTCGACGGCCCGGCCCCCGCAGAGCTCACCATCTCCGACGTCACCGTGGGCGACGGCCCCGAGGCCCAGCCCGGCGACACCGTCGACGTGCACTACCTCGGCGTCGACTACGAGACCGGCGAGGAGTTCGACTCGTCCTGGAGCCGCGGCCAGTCCGTGCGCTTCCCCCTCCGCAGCCTCATCGCCGGCTGGCAGCAGGGCATCCCCGGCATGAAGGTCGGCGGACGCCGCCAGCTCGTCGTGCCGCCGGAGCTCGCCTACGGCCCCGCGGGCGGCGGACACCGCCTCTCCGGCCGCACCCTGATCTTCGTGATCGACCTGCAGGGCGTCGGCTAGCGAGCCGTCCGCCGCGGCAGCGGCACCACCACCGGGAGGCCGGGAGCATCGCGCTCCCGGCCTCCCGTCGTCGTGCCGGGGGCGCCCTCGCGCGCCTGTACCCTGGAGCACGTGAAGACCTTCGATGACCTGTTCGGCGAGCTCACCCGCATCGCCGCCGAGAGGCCCGAGGGGTCCGGCACCGTCCGCGAGCTCGACGGCGGCGTGCACGCGATCGGCAAGAAGGTCGTCGAGGAGGCCGCCGAGGTCTGGATGGCCGCCGAGCACGAGTCCGACGACCGCGCGGCCGAGGAGATCTCCCAGCTGCTCTACCACGTGCAGGTCATGATGATCGCGCGCGGGCTCACCCTGGAGGACGTCGGCCGACATCTGTGACGCGCCCCGTCACCCGCGTCGTCCCCTCCATCGGAAGAAGTGATCCCCATGCTCCGTGTCGCCGTGCCCAACAAGGGCTCGCTCGCCGAGACCGCCGCCCAGATGCTCGCCGAGGCCGGGTACGCCGGCCGGCGTGACCCCAAGGAGCTCTACGTCCTCGACGCGCGCAACGACGTCGAGTTCTTCTACCTCCGCCCCCGCGACATCGCGACCTACGTGGGATCCGGCGCGCTCGACGTCGGCATCACCGGCCGCGACCTCCTCATCGACTCCGCGTCCGAGGCGGCGGAGACCGCGGAGCTCGGCTTCGCGGGATCCACGTTCCGCTTCGCGGGCCCCGTCGGCCGGTTCTCCGACCTGGCCGACCTCGCGGGGGTCCGCATCGCCACCAGCTACCCCGTCCTCGTGGGCGGGTTCCTGCGCGAGCACGGCGTCGAGGCGCAGCTCATCCGCCTCGACGGCGCCGTGGAGTCCGCCATCCAGCTCGGCGTCGCGGACGCCATCGCCGACGTCGTCGAGACGGGCACCACGCTCCGCAAGGCCGGCCTCGAGATCTTCGGCCCCGTGATCCTCCGCTCCACCGCCGTGCTCATCTCGGGCGCCGAGGAGAAGCCGGGCGCCGCCACGCTCCTGCGGCGCCTCGAGGGCGTGCTCGTCGCGCGCCGCTACGTGCTCATGGACTACGACGTGCCGCTCGACCTGCTCGACGCCGCCACGGCCATCACCCCCGGCATCGAGTCGCCCACCATCTCGCCGCTGCAGGATCCCGCGTGGGTCGCCGTGCGCTCGATGGTGCCGCGCGACGACACGAACCAGATCATGGACCGGCTGCACGAGGTCGGCGCGCGCGCGATCCTGGTCAGCCCCATCCACGCCGCCCGGATCTGACGTGGCCGCCGACCGCCCCGTGCCCGGGTCCCCGTCCTCCGGCGACCTCGCCGTCCGCGTGATCCCCTGCCTCGACGTGGCCGCCGGCCGCGTCGTCAAGGGCGTCAACTTCCTCGACCTGCAGGACGCGGGCGACCCCGTCGAGCTCGCGCGCCTCTACTACGAGCAGGGCGCCGACGAGCTCACGTTCCTCGACGTCACGGCCACGGTCGAGGACCGCTCCACGATGTACGACGTCGTGAGCGCGACCGCCGAGCAGGTCTTCATCCCGCTGACGGTCGGCGGGGGAGTGCGCAGCGCCGACGACGTGGCGCGCCTCCTCGCGAGCGGCGCCGACAAGATCGGCGTCAACAGCGCGGCCATCGCCCGGCCCGACCTCGTGGGCGAGATCGCCGACCGGTTCGGCGCGCAGGTCTGCGTGCTCTCGCTCGACGTGACCCGCGGCGACACCGCGTCCGGCTTCGTGGTCACGACGCACGGCGGCCGCACGCGCACGACCATCGACGCCGTCGCCTGGGCCCACGAGGCCGTGGAGCGCGGCGCCGGCGAGCTGCTCGTCAACTCCATCGACGCCGACGGCACGCGCGACGGCTTCGACCTCGAGCTCGTCGCCGCGATGCGCGCCGCGAGCCGCGTGCCGGTGATCGCCTCGGGCGGCGCGGGCGAGCTCGACCACTTCGCGCCCGCGATCGAGGCCGGCGCCGACGCCGTGCTCGCCGCGAGCGTCTTCCACTCCCGCCGGTTCACGATCGGCGACGTCAAGGGCGCCCTCCGGGGCGCCGGTCAGGTGGTCCGATGAGCGGCACGCACGGATCCGCCGGGGTCCCCGACGTCGACGGCATCCTCGCCCGCGCCTCCTTCGCCGACGACGGGCTGCTGCCCGCGGTGATCCAGCAGCACGACACGCGCGAGGTGCTCATGCTCGGCTACATGGACCGCGAGGCGCTCCGCCGCACGCTCACCACCGGCCGCGTCACCTTCTGGTCCCGCTCCCGGAGCGAGTACTGGCGGAAGGGCGACACGTCCGGGCACGCCCAGTACGTGCGCGACGCGGCGCTCGACTGCGACGGCGACACGGTCCTCGTCCAGGTCGACCAGGTAGGAGTGGCCTGCCACACCGGCACGCGCACCTGCTTCGACGCGGACCACCTCCACCCCGTCCCGGGCGCGCGCCCCGCCGCCGACGAAGGGCCCACCCCATGAGCGAGACCCCGCGCCCCGGCGCATCCGCCGCAGCGCCCGGCACCACCACGCGCGACGGCTTCCGCGCCCTCGCCGCCGACCACCGGGTGATCCCCGTGCTCCGCGAGGTCTTCGCGGACGGCGAGACCCCCGTGGGCGTGCACCGCAAGCTCACCGCCGGACGCCCCGGCAGCTTCCTGCTCGAGTCCGCCGGCCAGGGCGGCATCTGGACGCGGTTCTCGTTCGTCGGCGTCTCGTCCTTCGGCGTGCTCACGCAGCAGGGCGACGAGGCCCGCTGGCTCGACTACGGCGTCGACGCGCGGCGCGCCCTCGGCGACGACGCGCCCGACGGCCCGCTCGCCGCCCTCGCCGCGCTCTACGCGCGCTGGGAGACCCCGCGCATCCCGGGCCTGCCGCCCCTCACCGGCGGCCTCGTCGGCTTCATCGGCTGGGAGGCCGTGCGCCAGATCGAGCGCCTGCCGGACCGTCCGCCGGCCGAGGTGCCCGTGCCCGGCCAGGCCCTGAGCTTCGTCTCCGAGCTCGCCGTCCTCGACCACCGCCGCGGCACCGTCACGCTCGTCGCGACCGCCCTCAACGACGGCGTCGACGACGAGGACGCCATGTGGGCGGACGCGCAGGCGCGCCTCGACCGCATGCAGGCCGACCTCGCCCGCCCCGCCGAGACCTTCCTCGCCGACGTCGACCTGCAGGCGCAGCCGTCGCCCACCCTCCGCACCCAGCCCGCGGACTTCCACGAGGCCATCGCGCGCAGCAAGCACCACATCCACGAGGGCGACGTGTTCCAGGTCGTGGTCTCGCAGCGCTTCGACCAGCCGACCACGGCCGAGCCGATCGACGTCTACCGCATCCTGCGCGTGCTCAACCCGAGCCCCTACATGTACCTGCTCACGCTCGAGGACGCCGACGGGAAGCCGTACTCCATCGTCGGATCCTCGCCCGAGGCGCTCGTCACCGTCACCGACGACCACGTCTACATGCACCCCATCGCGGGCTCGCGTCCGCGCGGCGCGACCGTGGAGGAGGACGTCGCCCACGAGGAGTCGCTCCTCGCCGACCCGAAGGAGCGCGCCGAGCACCTCATGCTGGTGGACCTCGCGCGCAACGACATGCTGAAGGCCTGCGCCCCGGGATCCGTCGAGGTCACCGAGTTCATGCGCGTCGAGCGGTTCAGTCACATCATGCACCTCGTCAGCTCGGTCGAGGGCACGCTCCGCCCCGGCGTCTCGAGCATCGACGTCTTCCGCGCCACCTTCCCGGCCGGCACCCTCTCGGGGGCGCCCAAGCCGCGCGCGCTGCAGATCATCGACGAGCTCGAGCCCGCGCAGCGCGGCGTCTACGGGGGAGTGGTGGGCTACTTCGACTTCGCGGGCGACGCCGACCTCGCCATCGCGATCCGCACCGCCACCATCGTGGACGGCGTCGCCCACGTGCAGGCCGGCGGCGGCATGGTGGCCGACTCCGACCCCGACGCGGAGTACCTCGAGTCGCAGAACAAGGCGGCGGCGCCGCTGCGCGCGGTCGCGGTCGCCGAGGCCATGCGGCGCGTGCGCTGATGCGCGTCACCCGCCGCACGAAGTCCCTCGCCCTCCTGCTCGTCCTCGCCACCAGCGCGGCCACGTTCCTCGGCTGGTCGCAGGACTGGTCGACGCTCCGCATCGGCGGCCAGGCGCCCGCGCTCGTCCCGGTCGCGGGGAGCGTCGCGGCGCCCGCGCTGAGCGCCCTCGCGCTGTCGAGCCTCGCCCTCGCCGGGGCGCTCGCGATCGCCGGCCGGGCGCTGCGCGTGGTGCTCGGGATCCTGCAGGTCCTCATCGGCGCCACGGTCGCCGTCACCGCCCTCGCCGCGGTCTCCGGTCCCGTGCAGGCCGGCGAGGGAGCGGTCACGACCGTCACCGGCGTCGCCGGATCCGCGCCCGTCGCCGACCTCGTCGTCGGCTGGACCACCACGCCCTGGGGTCCGGTGACCCTGGTGGCCGGCATCGCGTCCGCGCTCACCGGCGTGCTCGTCGCGATCACGGGCCCGCGCTGGCCCACGGGCCGCTCGCGCTACGACGCGGCCGCCGACGCGCCGGCCCGCCGTATCGTCCCCACCGAGGACCCGGTGGCCGCCTGGGACAGCCTGAGCGGCGGCGCTGACCCCACCCGCCGCGAGGCCGGCGACCCGGCCGAGGACGCTCCCCAGGCCGACGGCCGCCCCGACGCCGCACGGTAGACTCGACCCCGATCCCACCCGCACGACCCAGGAGGAGCACGCATGTCCACAGAGTCAGCAGACACCGGCCACGGCAACTCGCCGGCGGCCTGGACGGCGGTCGTCATCGCGCTCATCGGCTTCGCCGTGGGCACCATCGCCTTCTGGTTCTCCCTCGCGCCCGTCGTGTGGGCCTCCGCGGGCCTGGTCCTGGTCGGCTTCGCGGTCGGCGGCATCATGAAGAAGATGGGCTACGGCGTCGACGGGCACCGCACCTCGCCCACGAAGGCGCACTCCTGATGCTCGGCGATCTGCTCGCCGGCGCCCTGGAGGACGCGGCCACCCGCCGCGAGACCCGCCCGTTCGCCGAGGTGGAGGCCGCGGCCCTCGCCCGGCCCGCCGCGCTCGACGTCCTCAGCGCGCTCGCGCCGGCCGACCGCGTCAAGATCATCGCCGAGGTCAAGCGCTCCAGCCCCTCGCGCGGCGCCCTCGCGGAGATCCCCGACCCCGCGCTCCTCGCGTCCCGCTACGAGACCGGCGGCGCCAGCGCCATCAGCGTGCTCACCGAGGGCCGCAAGTTCGGCGGCTCCCTGCACGACCTCGAGCAGGTCCGCGACACGGTCTCCATCCCCGTGCTCCGCAAGGACTTCATCGGCGAGGCGTACCAGGTGCTCGAGGCCCGCGCGTCCGGCGCCGACCTCGTGCTCCTCATCGTCGCCGCGCTCGACCAGAAGACGCTCGTCGAGCTGCACGCGCTCGTCAACGAGCTCGGCATGACCGCGCTCGTCGAGACCCACTCCGCCGAGGAGGTGTCGCGCGCCCTCGACCTCGGCGCCCAGGTCGTCGGCGTCAACGCCCGCAACCTCACCACCTTCGAGCTCGACCGCGACCTGTTCGGCTCGCTGGCCGACTCCATCCCGTCGGGCGTCATCCGCATCGCCGAGTCCGCGGTGAAGACCGCCGACGACGTGGCGCACTACCGCCGCTCCGGGGCCGACGTGGTGCTGGTGGGCGAGGCCCTCGTCACCGGCGACCCCGTCCGCACCCTGACGGAGTTCCTGGAGGCGCGCCCGTGACGGACCTCCGCAGCGCGACCGGCCCGTACTTCGGCGACTTCGGCGGGCGGTACGTCCCCGAGTCGCTCGTGGCCGCGCTCGACGAGCTCGCGGAGGCGTGGGAGGAGCTGAAGGTCGACCCGGCCTTCATCGCGGAGCTCCAGGAGCTGCACCGCACGTACACCGGCAGGCCGTCCCTCATCACCGAGGTGCCGCGCTTCGCCGAGCACGCCGGCGGCGCCCGCATCATCCTCAAGCGCGAGGACCTCAACCACACCGGCTCCCACAAGATCAACAACGTGCTCGGCCAGGCGCTGCTCACGAAGAAGATCGGCAAGAAGCGCATCATCGCGGAGACGGGCGCCGGCCAGCACGGCGTCGCCACCGCGACCGCGGCGGCGCTCTTCGGGCTCGACTGCGTCATCTACATGGGCGAGGTCGACACCGAGCGCCAGGCGCTCAACGTGGCCCGGATGCGCCTGCTCGGCGCCGAGGTCGTGCCCGTCCGCTCCGGCTCCCGCACGCTCAAGGACGCCATCAACGACGCCATGCGCGACTGGGTCACCAACGTCGAGACCACGAACTACGTCTTCGGCACGGTCGCGGGACCGCATCCGTTCCCGGCCATGGTCCGCGACCTGCAGAAGGTCATCGGCGAGGAGGCGCGCGAGCAGGTCCTCGCGCTCACCGGCCGGCTGCCCGACGCCGTCGCCGCGTGCGTGGGCGGCGGATCCAACGCCATCGGCATCTTCCACGCCTTCCTCGACGACGCCGACGTGGCCCTCTACGGGTTCGAGGCCGGCGGCGACGGCGCGGAGACCCCGCGCACCGCGGCCACCATCACCAAGGGCCGGCCGGGCATGCTGCACGGCGCCCGCAGCTACCTCCTCCAGGACGAGGACGGGCAGACCATCGACTCGCACTCCATCTCCGCGGGCCTCGACTACCCGGGCGTCGGTCCCGAGCACTCGTGGCTGTCGGACCTCGGCCGCGCCACCTACCGTCCCGTCACGGACGACCAGGCCATGAGCGCGCTCCGCCTGCTCAGCCGCACGGAGGGCATCATCCCCGCCATCGAGTCCGCGCACGCCCTCGCCGGCGCCCTCGAGCTCGGCAAGGAGCTGGGCCCGGACGCGATCATCCTCATCAACCTGAGCGGTCGCGGCGACAAGGACATGGAGACGGCCGGGGCGTACTTCGACCTCATCGACGCCGGGGCGGAGCAGTCGTGACCGCCCACGCGGCGCCGCCCGTCGCCAGCCCGGTCGAGCGGGCCATCGCCCTCCGCCGCGAGCAGGGGTCCGGCGCGCTCGTCGGCTACCTGCCCGTCGGCTTCCCGGACGTCGCCACGAGCATCGAGGCGGCCGTCGCCCTCGTCGAGAACGGCGTCGACGTCATCGAGCTGGGCCTGCCCTACAGCGATCCGGTCATGGACGGCCCCGTCATCCAGCGCGCCACCCAGACTGCGCTCGCCCAGGGCTTCCGCCTCCGCGACGGCTTCGACGCGCTGCACGCCATCACGCAGCGTGTGGACGCGCCGGTCCTCCTCATGACGTACTGGAACCCGGTCGTGCAGTACGGGGTCGAGCGCTTCGCCGACGACATCATCGCGGCGGGCGGGGCCGGCCTCATCACGCCCGACCTCATCCCCGACGAGGGCGCCGACTGGCTCGCCGCCTCCGAGCGCACGGGCCTCGACCGCGTGTTCCTGGCGGCCCCGTCCTCGAGCGAGGCGCGCCTGCACCAGGCCGTCGAGCGCAGCCGCGGCTTCGTGTACGCCGTCTCCACCATGGGGATCACGGGGGCGCGCCAGGACGTCGACCAGGCGGCCCGCGGGCTCGTCGCGCGCCTGCGCGACGCCGGCTCCACGAGCGCGTGCGTCGGCATCGGCATCTCCACGGGTGACCAGGTCCGCGAGGTCCTCGACTACGCCGACGGCGCCATCGTCGGATCCGCGCTGGTGGCCGCCCTGGCCGACGGCGGGGTGCCCGGCGTCGCCCGGGCCGCGGCCGATCTCGCGCGCGGAACCGCGCTACAGTAGCCCCCGGCCCGCGGTCCCGCCGCGCCCGCCGACCCCCCTGCGAAAGTGAGCGCCATCCGTTGTTCGTCCCGATGAGCATCCCCAGCCCGGATCCGTCCGACACCCGGTTCGACGTTACGGCGTGGCTCCAGGGCCTCGGCGTGGACCTCCCGCTCACCTTCGTGATCCACGCGTACGCCGTGTGCATCCTCGTCGGCATCCTCATCGCGGCCTTCCTCACCAACCGCCGCCTCGTGGCGCGCGGCGTGGAGTCAGGCACGGTCATCGACTTCACGCTGTGCGCGCTCGTCCTCGGCATCGTCGGCGCCCGCGCGTTCCACGTGCTCACGCACCCGGGCGACTACTTCTACGAGGGTGCGAACCTGTGGCGCGTGCTCTACGTCTGGGAGGGCGGCATCGCCATCTTCGGCGCGCTCCTCGGCGGCGCCGTGGGCGTGTGGCTCGGCTCCAAGTGGACGGGCGTCCGCTTCTGGACCTTCGCCGACGCGCTGGCGCCCGGCCTCCTGCTCGCGCAGGCCGCCGGCCGCATGGGCAACTACTTCAACCAGGAGCTGTTCGGCACCCCGACCACGCTGCCCTGGGGCCTCGAGGTCGACGCGACCAACGCCGCCTTCCCCGCGGGCCTCCCCGCCGGCACGCTCTTCCACCCCACGTTCCTCTACGAGATCGTCTGGAACGTCGCGGGCGCGCTGTTCATCATGCTGCTGGGCCGCGCCGTGCGGCTGCAGTGGGGTCGCGGCCTGGCCGTGTACCTCATGTGGTACGGGCTCGGGCGCATGGTCTTCGAGTCCATCCGCATCGATCCGAGCGAGATCATCCTCGGCATCCGCACCAACGTGTGGGCGGCCTTCATCGCCGTCGCGATCGGCCTCGTGCTCTTCCTCGTGCAGACCCGGCGGCACGTCGGCAGCGAGCCGAGCCCGTACCTGCCCGGCCGCACCCCGGATGACGTAAGCGCGCGCGCGAAGGCGGGCCGCGACGGCGAGGTAGCATCGGTGTACACGGAATCGGATTTCACCGACGGCGACGCCGAGCGGGCATCCACCGGGTCGGACTCCCACGCTCTCCCCGCCACAAGCGGACGCGCCTAGTCCCCAGCGCGGGCACCCCCGCGGTCACCGCCTCCTCCCGCGAGGCGGTCCCCACCACAGGGCCAGCGACGTCCCTCCGCAGTGCATCTAGGACGGTTCCCATGGCGTTCTCCTCCACCTCCCCTCCCGGCGGCGCGTTCCCCGCGAAGCAGGGCCTGTACGACCCGGCGTTCGAGAAGGACGCCTGCGGGCTGGCCATGGTGGCCACGCTCCGCGGCACGCCCGGCCACGACATCATCGTCAACGCCCTCGACGCGCTCCGGAACCTCGAGCACCGCGGCGCCATCGGCTCCGACGCCGGCACCGGCGACGGCGCGGGCCTCATGACGCAGATCCCCGACGCGTTCCTCCGCGGCGTCGTGGGCTTCGACCTGCCGCCGATGGGGGAGTACGCGGTCGGCATGGCCTTCCTGCCCGTCGACGACGCCGAGCGCGAGGAGCTGCAGGCCGGCATCGAGCGCATCGCCGCGTCCGAGCGCCTGCGCGTGCTCGGCTGGCGCGAGGTGCCCGTCGACCCGTCGCACCTCGGCAACCTGGCACGCAAGGCGATGCCCGCGTTCCGCCAGCTCTTCCTCACCGCCGACGCGCCCGCGGACCGCCCCGAGGGCCTCGCCCTCGACCGCCTCGCCTTCCGTCTGCGCAAGCGCGCGGAGCGGGAGCTCGGCGCGTACTTCATCTCGCTGTCCTCGCGCACGCTCGTCTACAAGGGCATGGTCACGACGCTCCAGCTGGAGCCCTTCTACCCGGACCTCTCCGACGAGCGCTTCGCCTCCAAGCTCGCCATCGTGCACTCCCGGTACTCCACCAACACGTTCCCCTCGTGGCCGCTCGCGCAGCCGCTGCGGATGATGGCGCACAACGGCGAGATCAACACCGTCGCGGGCAACCGCAACTGGATGCGCGCCCGCCAGTCCCAGCTCGAGTCGGAGCTGCTCGGCGACCTGTCGCCCCTCCTGCCCATCGTCACGCCGGGCGCGAGCGACTCCGCGTCGTTCGACGAGGTGCTCGAGCTCCTCAGCCTCAGCGGCCGCAGCCTGCCGCACGCGATGATGATGATGGTCCCCGAGGCGTGGGAGAAGCAGACCGACATCGACCCGGTCCGCCGCGACTTCTACGAGTACCACTCCATGGTCATGGAGCCGTGGGACGGCCCGGCCGCGCTCACGTTCACCGACGGCACGCTCGTCGGCGCCACCCTCGACCGCAACGGCCTGCGCCCCGGACGCTACCTCGTGACGCACGACGGCCTCGTCGTGCTCGGCAGCGAGATCGGCGTGCTCGAGATCGACCCCGCGCGCATCGCGCGGAAGGGCCGCCTGCGCCCCGGCAAGATGTTCCTCGTCGACACCGAGGCCGGCCGCATCATCGAGGACGACGAGATCAAGTCCGAGCTCGCGGCCAGCGCGCCGTGGGGGGAGTGGCTCCGCAACCGGATCCACCTCGCCGACCTCCCCGAGCGGGAGCACATCGTGCACACGCCCGCCTCGGTGGTCCGGCGCCAGCGCACCTTCGGCTACACGGAGGAGGAGGTGCGGATGCTGCTCATGCCCATGGCGAAGGTCGGCGCCGAGCCGCTCGGCGCGATGGGCTCCGACACCCCCATCGCCGTGCTCTCGCAGCGGCCGCGCCTGCTCTTCGACTACTTCACGCAGCAGTTCGCGCAGGTCACGAACCCGCCGCTCGACTCCATCCGGGAGGAGGTCGTCACCAGCCTCCGCCTCGGCCTCGGCCCGCAGCGGAACCTCCTCGACGCCGGGCCCGAGCACGCCGAGCAGGTCGTGCTCGACTTCCCGGTGATCGACAACGACGAGCTCGCGAAGGTCATCCACATCGACCACCGGCCGGGCAGCCGCACCACCACGATCGTCAGCGGCCTGTACCGCGTCGACGACGGCCCGCTCGCCATGCAGAAGCGCATCGACGCGATGTGCGACGAGGTCGACCGCGCCATCGAGCACGGGGCGCGCTTCATCGTGCTGTCCGACCGCGACTCCACCCGCGACCTCGCGCCCATCCCGTCGCTCCTCATGATCGCGGCCGTGCACCACCACCTCATCCGCCGCCAGACCCGCATGAAGGTCGGCATCGTCGTCGAGGCCGGCGACGTGCGCGAGGTGCACCACATCGCGCTGCTCATCGGGTACGGCGCCTCGGCGGTCAACCCGTACCTGGCCATGGAGTCGTGCGAGGACCTCGTGCGCAGCGGCATGCTCACGGGCGTCACGCCGGAGAAGGCCACGCGGAACCTCATCAAGGGGCTCGGCAAGGGCGTGCTGAAGATCATGTCCAAGATGGGCATCTCGACGGTGTCGTCGTACGCGGGCGCCCAGTGCTTCGAGGCCGTCGGCCTCTCGCAGGAGCTGGTGGACCAGTACTTCTCGGGCACCACCACGCGCCTCGGCGGGGTCGGCATCGACGTCATCGCGGCCGAGAACGCCGCGCGGCACCGCAGCGCCTACCCCACGGACGGCGCCGTGCTCTCGCACGAGCGGCTCCAGACGGGCGGCGAGTACCAGTGGCGCCGCGACGGGTCCCCGCACCTGTTCAACCCGGACACGATCTTCCGGCTCCAGCACGCCACGCGCATGCGGCGGTACGACATCTTCCGCGAGTACACCTCCATGGTCGACGCGCAGTCGAAGGACCTCATGACGCTCCGCGGCATGTTCCGGCTGCGGACCGGCACGCGTCCGCCCGTGCCGCTCGACGAGGTCGAGCCCATCTCCGACATCGTGAAGCGCTTCTCCACGGGGGCGATGAGCTACGGCTCGATCTCCGAGGAGGCGCACGAGACGCTCGCCATCGCCATGAACCGGCTCGGCGCCAAGTCGAACACCGGCGAGGGCGGCGAGAACGTCGAGCGCCTGCTCGACCCCGAGCGCCGCAGCGCGATCAAGCAGGTCGCCTCGGGGCGCTTCGGCGTCACGAGCATGTACCTCACGCACGCGGACGACATCCAGATCAAGCTCGCGCAGGGCGCCAAGCCCGGCGAGGGCGGGCAGCTGCCGCCCGGCAAGGTCTACCCGTGGGTGGCGCGCACCCGCCATGCGACCGCGGGCGTGGGGCTCATCTCCCCGCCGCCGCACCACGACATCTACTCGATCGAGGACCTGAAGCAGCTGATCTTCGACCTCAAGCGCGCGAACCCGTCCGCCCGGATCCACACGAAGCTCGTCAGCCAGTCGGGCATCGGCGCGGTCGCGGCGGGCGTCGCGAAGGCGCTGAGCGACGTGATCCTCGTCTCGGGCCACGACGGCGGCACGGGCGCGAGCCCCGTCAACTCGCTCAAGCACGCGGGCACGCCGTGGGAGCTCGGCCTCGCGGAGACGCAGCAGACCCTCCGCCTCAACGGCATGCGCGACCGCGTGGTCGTGCAGGTCGACGGGCAGATGAAGTCCGGCCGCGACGTGATCGTCGGCGCCCTGCTCGGCGCCGAGGAGTTCGGCTTCGCCACGGCGCCGCTGGTCGTGTCCGGCTGCATCATGATGCGCGTCTGCCACCTCGACACCTGCCCCGTCGGCGTCGCCACGCAGAACCCGGAGCTGCGGAAGCGCTTCCCGGGGAAGGCGGACCACGTCGTCAACTTCTTCGAGTTCATCGCGCAGGAGGTGCGCGAGCACCTGGCGGCGCTCGGCTATCGCTCGCTCGACGAGATCGTGGGCCGCAACGACCTGCTCGGAGTCGAGGACGCGGTCGACCACTGGAAGGCGTCGGGCCTCGACCTCTCGCCGATCCTCGTGGGCCCGACGTTCGCGGACGACGAGCCGCGGAAGCACGCCCGGTCGCAGGACCACGAGCTCGAGGACCACTTCGACAACGAGCTCATCCGGCTCAGCCGCGACGTGCTCGACCACGGCGGCCGCGTCGAGATCGACCTGCCCGTGCGCAACACCGCGCGCGCGGTCGGCACGATGCTCGGCCACCTCGTCACGAAGGGCCACGGGGTGGACGGGCTGCCCACGGGATCCATCGACGTCACGCTGCGCGGCTCGGCCGGCCAGTCCTTCGGCGCGTTCATGCCGTCGGGCATCACGCTGCGCCTCGTCGGCGACAGCAACGACTACCTCGGCAAGGGCCTCTCGGGCGGCGACATCGTCGTGCGGCCCGACGAGAGGGCCGGCTTCCCCGCGGAGGAGAACGTCATCGCGGGCAACGTCATCGGCTACGGCGCGACCCAGGGCACCATGTTCATCCGCGGCATGGTGGGGGAGCGGTTCCTCGTGCGGAACTCCGGCGCCACGGCCGTCGTCGAGGCCGTGGGCGACCACGCGCTCGAGTACATGACGGGCGGGCTCGCCCTCGTGCTCGGGGGCACCGGCCGGAACATCGGCGCGGGCATGTCGGGCGGCACCGCCTACGTGCTCGACCTCGCCGAGGACCGCATCAACACCGACGCCCTCGCGTCGGGCGAGCTCGAGCTGCACCCGCTCGGGAGCGCCGACGCCGAGATCGTGCTCGACCTGCTCCGCCGGCACCTCGCCGAGACCGGCTCGACCGTCGCCGAGCGCCTGCTCACCGACCCGGAGGCGTCCATGACGCGATTCACCAAGATCCTGCCGCGGGACTACGCGGCCGTCCTCGCCACCCGCCAGACCGCGATGGACGAGGGAATCGACCCCGACGGCGACGTCGCCTGGAAGCGCATCCTGGAGGTGACCGGTGGCTGACCCGAAGGGCTTCCTCAAGGTGACGGAGCGCGAGCTCCCCAAGCGCCGACCCGTCTCGGTCCGGCTCATGGACTGGAAGGAGGTGTACGAGCAGCAGGAGCGCGGCGAGCTCGTGCGCCAGGCCGGCCGGTGCATGGACTGCGGCATCCCGTTCTGCCACCAGGGCTGCCCGCTCGGCAACCTCATCCCGGAGTGGAACGACCTCACCTGGCGCGGCGAGGGCAGGCAGGCCATCGAGCGCCTGCACGCCACGAACAACTTCCCGGAGTTCACGGGCCGCCTGTGCCCGGCGCCCTGCGAGAGCTCGTGCGTGCTGGGCATCAACCAGCCGCCCGTGACCATCAAGCAGGTCGAGGTGTCGATCATCGACGACGCCTTCCAGAACGGCTGGGTCGAGCCGCACCCGCCCGAGCGCCTCACGGGCAAGACCGTGGCGGTCGTCGGATCCGGTCCCGCCGGCCTCGCCGCCGCGCAGCAGCTCACGCGCGCCGGCCACACGGTCGCGGTGTTCGAGCGCGACGACCGCATCGGCGGCCTGCTGCGCTACGGGATCCCCGACTTCAAGATGGAGAAGAAGCACCTCGAGGCGCGCCTCGCGCAGATGACCGCCGAGGGCACCCGCTTCCGCGCGGGCGTCGACATCGGGAAGGACATCACCTGGTCCGACCTGCGCCTCCGCTACGACGCGGTCGTCGTCTGCACGGGCGCGCTCGTGCCCCGCGACCTCGACATCCCGGGCCGCGACGTCGACGGCGTGCACTTCGCCATGGACTACCTGCGCCAGTCGAACCACGCGACGGCCGGCGACCAGGTCCCCGAGCAGATCCACGCGGAGGGCAAGCACGTCGTCGTCCTCGGCGGCGGCGACACGGGAGCCGACTGCATCGGCACGGCGCACCGGCAGAAGGCGGCCTCGGTCACCAACCTCGCCATCGGCCAGCAGCCGCCGACGGAGCGCCGCCCCGACCAGCCGTGGCCCACGTACCCGACCCTCTTCGAGGTGTCGAGCGCGCACGAGGAGGGCGGCGAGCGCCACTACCTCGCCACCACGGTCGAGTTCCTGAAGGACGACGACGGGCACGTGCGCGCGGTCCGGGTCGCCGAGACCGAGTTCCGCGACGGGCGCCGCGTGCCGAAGTCGGGCACCGAGCGCGAGATCCCCGCCGACCTGGTGCTCCTCGCGCTCGGCTTCACCGGCCCCGAGAAGGACGCGCTCGAGTCGCAGCTGGAGGTCCCCTTCGACGACCGCGGCAACGTGGCGCGCGACGAGGACTACCAGACCGACCAGGCCGGCGTCTTCGTCGCGGGCGACGCGGGCCGCGGCCAGTCCCTCATCGTCTGGGCCATCGCGGAGGGACGTTCAGCGGCGTCCGCCGTCGACCGGTACCTTGAGGGGGACACGGAGCTCCCGTTCCCGGTCCGTCCCACGGACCGCGCTCTCTCCATCTGACCCGGCCGCCCGCCGCACCCGTGCGCGCGGTCGCGACCACTGACCCGACCCGCGTCCACGTGCGACGCAGAAACGCGAGACAGACAGAGCATGACCAGACGAGCGAAGATCGTCGCGACCCTCGGGCCCGCGACCAGCTCCTATGAGAGCATCCGCGCCATCATCGACGCCGGCGTGGACGTGGCCCGGATGAACCTGAGCCACGGCACGTACGACGTCCACGAGGGCATCTACTCCACCATCCGGAAGGCCGCGGACGACGCGGGCCGCGCGGTCGCGGTCCTGGTCGACCTGCAGGGCCCGAAGATCCGCCTCGGCAAGTTCTCCGACGGCCCGCACGACCTGGCCTTCGGCGACACGTTCGTGATCACGGTCGAGGACATCCTCGGCACGAAGGACATCTGCTCCACCACGTACAAGGGCCTGCCCGGCGACGTGAAGGCCGGCGACCCGCTGCTCATCGACGACGGCAAGGTCACGCTCCGAGTGGTCTCCACCGACGGCACCCGCGTCACGACCACGGTCGAGGTCGCGGGCACCGTCAGCAACAACAAGGGCATCAACCTCCCGGGCGTCGCGGTCAACGTGCCCGCGCTCTCCGAGAAGGACGAGGCGGACCTCCGCTGGGGCCTCCGCCTCGGCGCCGACCTCATCGCGCTGAGCTTCGTGCGCGACGCGTCGGACATCGTCCGCGTGCACGAGATCATGGACGAGGAGGGCCGCCGCGTCCCCGTCGTCGCCAAGGTCGAGAAGCCGCAGGCCGTCGAGGCCCTCGAGGAGATCGTGGACGCGTTCGACGCGATCATGGTCGCCCGCGGCGACCTCGGCGTCGAGCTGCCGCTCGAGGCCGTCCCGATCGTGCAGAAGCGCGCGGTCGAGCTCGCCCGCCGCAAGGCCAAGCCCGTCATCGTCGCGACGCAGATGCTCGAGTCGATGATCACGAGCCCGCGCCCCACGCGCGCCGAGGCCTCCGACTGCGCCAACGCGGTGCTCGACGGCGCCGACGCGCTCATGCTGAGCGGCGAGACGAGCGTGGGCGAGTTCCCCGTCGTCACCGTGAAGACCATGGCGCGCATCATCGAGTCCACCGAGGAGCACGGGCTGGAGCGCATCCCGAAGCTCGGCACGCGCCCCTTCACCCAGGGCGGCGCCATCACGCTCGCGGCCGCCGAGGTCGCCGAGTTCGTGGAGGCCAAGTTCCTCTGCGTGTTCACCGAGTCCGGCGACTCCGTGCGCCGCATGACCCGGCTCCGCAACGGCATCCCGATCCTCGCCTTCACGCCGAACGAGGGCATCCGCCGCCGCCTCGCGCTCTCGTGGGGCGTCCAGTCCTACCTCGTCGAGCCGGTCACGCACACCGACCAGATGTTCCACCAGGTCGACGACGTGCTCCTCGCGGAGGGCCTCGCCGAGGTCGGCCAGAAGGTCGTCGTCATCGCCGGGTCCCCTCCCGGGATCGCGGGGTCGACCAACGAGCTGCGCGTCCACGTCGTCGGCGACGCCGTGAACGAGGCGGCTCCCGCGTACGAGAAGTAGCGCGGCACCGCGGGGCTCCGGCTCCGGCGGGCACGCGAGGAGGGCGGGCGACCACGTGGTCGCCCGCCCTCTTCGCATGCCCCTCGCGGGACGCGGTGCCGGATGTGGGACTCGAACCCACACGCCCTCACGGACAGAGCATTTTGAGTGCTCCGCGTCTGCCATTCCGCCAATCCGGCGCACCTCGGCCGTCCGACGCTACCGCAGGCGTCCGGCCGATCCGGCACGCACCGGCCCGGCCGACGATACCGTAGGCTCCTATCCGTGAGTGACCAGGAAACAACCCCCGCAGCCCCCCGCCGTGTCGTCGTCGCCGAGGACGAGTCGCTCATCCGCCTCGACATCGTGGAGACCCTCCGCGACAACGGCTTCGAGGTGGTCGGCGAGGCCGGGGACGGCGAGACGGCCGTCGCCCTCGCCACCGAGCTGCGTCCCGACCTCGTCATCATGGACGTCAAGATGCCCCAGCTCGACGGCATCTCCGCGGCCGAGCGCCTGAACCGCGCCCACATCGCGCCCGTCGTCCTCCTCACGGCCTTCAGCCAGAAGGAGCTCGTCGAGCGCGCGGGGGAGGCCGGCGCGCTGGCGTACGTCGTCAAGCCGTTCACGCCGAACGACCTGCTGCCGGCGATCGAGATCGCCCTGGCCCGCTACGCGCAGATCATCACGCTCGAGGCCGAGGTCTCCGACCTCGTCGAGCGCTTCGAGACCCGCAAGCTCGTCGACCGGGCCAAGGGCCTGCTCAACGAGAAGATGGGCCTCACGGAGCCCGAGGCGTTTCGCTGGATCCAGAAGGCGTCGATGGACCGCCGCCTCACCATGCACGACGTGGCCCAGGCCATCATCGAGCAGCTCAGCGCCAAGAAGTAGGGACCCTGCCGGGCGCCCCGCCCGGCCCGTCGGCCGACGGAGGTCCGCGGTCAGCGGGGCGTGCGCTCGCGGATGATGTTCGTGATGCGCACCGTGGAGAGGCGCCGTCCCTCGTCGTCCGTCATCACGATCTCGTGCGTGGTGAGCGTGCCGCCCAGGTGGATCGCCGTGCAGGTCCCCGTGATCGTGCCGGTGGACGCGGAGCGCGTGTGGCTCGCGTTGAGCTCGATGCCGAACGCCACGCGGTCGGGACCGGCGTGGACGTTCGCGGACATGGATCCGAGCGACTCGGCGAGCACGACGTACGCGCCGCCGTGCACCACGCCGTAGGGCTGCGTGTTGCCCTCCGCGGGCATGGTCGCGACGGCGCGCTCGGGGCTGAGCTCGTGGAAGACGATGCCCATCTTCTCGGCCAGCGCGCCCACGTCCTGGGGCTGGCGGAGGAGCCGCGCGGTGGCGGACGACTCGGGTGCGGGCTGGGTCATGGGCGATCCTCCGAGGCCGGGTCCGAGGTCGGGGGCCCTCGATAGGCTGGGACCGTGCCGAACACGGAAAAGCCTACCCTCCTCGTCATCGACGGCCATTCCCTGGCGTTCCGGGCGTTCTACGCCCTGCCGGCGGAGAGCTTCCAGAACCGCGAGGGGCAGCACACGAACGCCGTGCACGGCTTCATCGCCATGCTCATCAACCTCCTGCAGAAGGAGAAGCCCACGCACGTCGGCGTCGCGTTCGACATCTCCCGCTTCTCCTTCCGCACGCGCGAGTACCCGGAGTACAAGGGCACGCGCGGCGAGACGCCCGTGGAGTTCACCGGGCAGGTGCCGCTGCTCGAGCGGGCGCTGAAGACCATGAACATCCCCACCCTCACCAAGGAGGACCACGAGGCGGACGACATCCTCGCGACCCTCGCCACCCAGGGCCGGGAGCAGGGCTTCCGCGTGCTCGTCGTCTCGGGCGACCGGGACGCCATCCAGCTCGTCAACGACGACGTCACGCTGCTCTACCCGTCCACCCAGGGCGTCTCGCAGCTCACGCGCTACGACGCCGAGAAGGTGTTCGAGAAGTACGGCGTGCAGCCGGGGATGTACCCGGACATCGCCGCGCTCGTGGGCGAGACGAGCGACAACCTCATCGGCGTCGACAAGGTCGGGCCGAAGACCGCCGTCAAGTGGCTGAACCAGTACGGATCGCTCGACGCGGTCCTCGAGCACCGGGACGAGATCCCGGGCAAGGTCGGCGACAACCTGCGCGCGCAGTACGAGAACGTCATCCGCAACCGCCGCCTCAACCGGCTGCTCACCGACGTCGAGCTGCCGCTCGGCCCGGCGGACCTGGAGCGCAAGCCCATCGACGAGCCCGCCCTCCGCGAGGTGTTCCAGGTGCTGGAGTTCAAGCAGCTGCTGGACCGCGTGCTGAAGCTCGAGGGATCCGGCGCCTCCGCGTCGAGCGAGGCCACGCCCGTCGGCGCGGTCGAGCAGGAGCCGTCGACGGCCCCGGCCGCCCCGCAGGCGCAGCAGCTGCTCGACGAGGAGCTGGAGAAGTGGATCCGCACCCAGGGCGCCGCGTCGCCGCACGGGCTCGGCCTCACGGTGGAGACGCAGGACGGGAAGCCGGTCGGCTTCGGCATCGCGAGCGCGACCGAGTCCGTCACCCTGCCGTGGCAGGAGGGCCGCGCCGACTACGCGCCCTTCGAGCGCTGGCTCGCGAGCGACGCGCCGAAGATCATGGCCGACGCCAAGGTGCAGGTGAAGGCCATGCGCCGCGCCGGCCTCGCCGTCGCCGGCCTCGCGTTCGACGTGCTCGTGGCCGGCTGGCTGCTGCGTCCCGGCTTCACCGACAAGACGCTGGCCGCGCTCGTCAGCCGGTACCTCCTGGAGGACCTTCCCGAGCCCGACGCGAACCAGCTCGTGCCCGAGACCGAGGCGCTCACCGCGCCGACGGAGGCCTGGTACACGCTCCGGGTCGAGGAGGCCCTGCGCCAGGTGCTCGACGAGCGCACCCTCGGGGTCATGGTCGACATCGAGATGCCGACGCTGCTCGTGCTCGTGGAGATGGAGCTGCGCGGCGTCGCCACCGACCGGGCGGGGCTCGCCGAGCTGTCCGCGCAGCTGCAGGAGCGCATCACCGACCTCGCCCAGCGGGCGTTCGCGGAGATCGGCAAGGAGATCAACCTCGGCTCGCCCAAGCAGCTGCAGGAGGTGCTCTTCGACCAGCTCGGCATGCCGAAGACGCGCGCCAACAAGACGGGCTTCTCCACCGACGCGGGCGCCCTCGCCGACCTCCAGGCGTCGAACCCGCACCCGTTCCTCGACCTGCTGCTCGAGCACCGCGACGCGAGCAAGCTGCGCCAGATCATCCAGACGCTCGAGCGCGGCATCGGCGACGACGAGCGGATCCACACCACGTACGTGCAGACCGGCACCACCACGGGCCGCATCTCCTCGAACGACCCGAACCTGCAGAACATCCCCGTCCGCACGGAGGAGGGCCGCCGCATCCGCAGCGCCATCCGCGTGGGCGAGGGGTACGAGACGCTGATCACGGCCGACTACTCGCAGATCGAGATGCGGATCATGGCGCACCTCTCCGGCGACGAGGGCCTCATCGAGGCGTTCGCGGCGGGGGAGGACCTGCACCGGTTCGTGGGGTCCCGCATCTTCGGCGTCACGCCAGCGGACGTGAGCGCCGAGATGCGCACGAAGGTCAAGGCCATGAGCTACGGCCTGGCCTACGGCCTCAGCGCGTTCGGCCTCTCGAAGCAGCTGCGCATCCCCTCCTCCGAGGCGAAGCAGCTCATGACCGACTACTTCGCGCGCTTCGGCTCGGTGCGCGACTACCTCCGCCAGGTCGTGGAGGAGGCGCGCGCCGCCGGCTACACGGAGACGATCTTCGGCCGCCGCCGCCCGTTCCCCGACCTGAACAGCCCCAACCGCGTCCTCCGCGACAACGCCGAGCGCGCGGCTCTCAACGCGCCGATCCAGGGGTCGGCGGCCGACATCATGAAGATCGCGATGATCCGCATCGAGGCCGACATGCGCGAGCGCGAAATGGCGTCGCGCATGCTGCTCCAGGTGCACGACGAGCTCATCCTCGAGGTCGCCCCGGGGGAGTGGGACGCGCTCGAGGCGATCGTCACCGACCGCATGGCCCACGCGGCGGACCTCCGGGTGCCGCTCGAGGTGCAGGTGGGCCGCGGCGACTCGTGGGCCGCCGCCGCGCACTGACCGCGACCACCCGGTCCCCACCCCCGAGCACGAGGAGCAGCACGCATGACGAACGGACGACTCTCGGACCTCCTCGCGGACGGGTCCATCCGGCTCGACGCGCGCGCCGCCGACCGGGAGGCGGCCATCCGCCAGGCGGGCGAGGCGCTCGTCGCCGCCGGCGCGGTCGACCCGGGCTACGTGGACGCGATGGTCGAGCGCGAGCGCTCGGTCTCCACGTTCGTCGGCGAGGGCGTCGCCGTGCCGCACGGCACGCTGGCCGCCGGACGCGACCTGGTGCGGGCCGACGCCATCAGCGTCCTGCGCCTCCCGGACGGCGTCGACTGGGACGGGCACGACGTCCGCATCGTCATCGGGATCGCGGCCACGGGCGGCGGGCACATCGCGCTGCTGTCGCGCCTCGCGGAGATCCTGCTCGACCCCGTGCGCGCCGAGCGGCTGCGCGGCGCCACCGATCCCGCGGCCGTCCGGTCGCTGCTGGGAGCCGGTAACGTCGAGGGATGACGACGACGCCGAAGGCCCCCCGACCGCAGACGGACATCGACCGCATCGCCGAGGGGTGGATCGACGCCTCGCTCGACCTTCACCCGGAGGAGCGCGTCTACCTCGGCCGTCCCGGGCGCGAGGGCGAGTACGGCGACACGTCGCCCGCGGGCCACGCGGCGCACGCCGAGGCGGCGCGCGCGGTCATCCGGCAGCTCGCCGACGCTCGCCCGGTCGACGCGGTGGACGAGGTCACCCGCATGGACCTCACCCGCGAGCTGGAGCTCGACGTCGAGATGCACGACGCGGGCGTCCACCTCTCCGACCTCAACGTCATCGCGTCGCCCGCGCAGGGCATCCGCGAGGTCTTCGACATCTCGCCGACGGCCACCGAGGGCGACTGGGAGCACCTCGCGACGCGCCTGGGCAACGTCGCCGGCGCGGTCGACGGGTACGTCGAGACGCTGCGCGAGGGCGTGCGCCGCGGCCAGACCCCGGCGAAGCGGCAGATCGGCGAGGTGCTCGGCCAGGTCGAGCGGCAGGCGGCCCCCGACGGGTTCTTCCGCTCCTTCGCGGAGGAGGCCCGGGCCGACTCCGGGGAGCTGCCGCCCTCGCTCCGCCGCGACCTCGCGGTGCGCGCCGAGGAGGCGCGCACCGCCTACGCGCGCCTCGCCGCGTTCCTCGGCACCGAGCTCGAGCCCGCCGGCCGCGAGGCCGACGCCGTGGGCCGCGAGCAGTACGCGCTCCGCTCCCGCTCCTTCCTCGGCGCCGAGGTCGACCTCGACGAGACGTACGAGTGGGGCGTCGGCGAGCTGGCGCGCATGGTGGAGGAGCAGGAGGCCGTCGCCCGCGAGATCCTCCCGGGCGCCACCGTGCTCGAGGCCATCGCGCACCTCGACGGCGACGCGTCCCGCAAGCTGCACGGCACCGACGCCCTCCGCGCCTGGATGCAGGAGACGAGCGACCGCGCCGTAGAGGAGCTCGGCCGCACGCACTTCGACATCCCCGAGGAGATCCGCGCGCTCGAATGCATGATCGCCCCCACGCAGGAGGGCGGCATCTACTACTCCGGCCCCGCGGACGACTTCAGCCGCCCCGGCCGCATGTGGTGGTCGGTGCCCGAGGGCGTCACCGAGTTCGACACCTGGCGCGAGCTGACGACCGTCTACCACGAGGGCGTCCCGGGGCACCACCTGCAGATCGCGCAGGCCACCTACAACAAGGCCGAGCTCAACACGTGGCGCCGCTTCGCCGGCACCTCCGGCCACGCAGAGGGCTGGGCCCTCTACGCCGAGCGCCTGATGCAGGAGCTCGGCTACCTCGACGACCCGGCCGACCGCCTGGGCATGCTCGACGGTCAGCGCATGCGCGCCGCCCGCGTCGTGCTCGACATCGGCGTCCACCTCGGCAAGACGCGCCCCGACGGCGAGGCCGTCTGGGACGCCGAGTTCGCCTTCGACTTCATGGGCCGCAACGTCAACATGGATCCGTCGTTCGTGCGCTTCGAGGTCAACCGCTACCTCGGCTGGCCGGGCCAGGCGCCGTCGTACAAGGTGGGGCAGCGCATCTGGGAGGACCTCCGCGACGAGACCCGACGCCGCGAGGGCGCCGCGTTCGACGTCCGCGAGTTCCACCGCCGCGCGCTCGACGTCGGCGGCGTGGGCCTCGACACGCTCCGCGCCGCGGTCCTCCGCTGACGCGTCCGGCCGTCCCTCGCGCCGCGCGGCCCGCATCGGCCCGCGCGGCGCGGTTGTCCCGCCTCGCGACCCGGGTCTAAGATCGACTGTCGCGCTTCTGCGACGACCCATCCGTCCGCCGCTCGACCGGTACCCGCGCGGGTCCGCGCCAGCGGCCTTATTCATGCCCATCCTGGAGCACTAACTACATGACAATCGCAACGACCGACAAGGCGCCCAAGCAGGTCGCGATCAACGACATCGGATCTGCTGAGGACTTCCTCGCCGCGGTCGAGAAGACACTGAAGTTCTTCAACGACGGAGACCTCATCGAGGGCACCGTCGTGAAGATCGATCGGGACGAGGTCCTGATCGACGTCGGCTACAAGACCGAGGGCGTCATCCCCTCGCGTGAGCTGTCGATCAAGCACGACGTCGACCCCACGGAGGTCGTCAAGGTCGGCGACACCGTCGAGGCCCTCGTCCTCCAGAAGGAGGACAAGGAAGGCCGTCTGATCCTGTCCAAGAAGCGCGCGCAGTACGAGCGCGCGTGGGGCGACGTGGAGAAGATCAAGGAGTCCGACGGCGTCGTCACCGGCACCGTCATCGAGGTCGTCAAGGGCGGCCTCATCGTGGACATCGGCCTCCGCGGCTTCCTCCCGGCCTCGCTCATCGAGCTGCGCCGCGTCCGCGACCTCACGCCGTACCTCGGCCAGGAGATCGAGGCCAAGATCCTCGAGCTCGACAAGAACCGCAACAACGTGGTCCTGTCGCGCCGCGCCCTGCTCGAGCAGACGCAGTCCGAGAGCCGCAGCACGTTCCTCAACAACCTCCAGAAGGGCCAGGTCCGCAAGGGCGTGGTCTCCTCGATCGTCAACTTCGGCGCGTTCGTGGACCTGGGCGGCGTCGACGGCCTCGTGCACGTCTCCGAGCTCAGCTGGAAGCACATCGAGCACGCCAGCGAGGTCGTCGAGGTGGGCCAGGAGGTGACCGTCGAGATCCTCGAGGTCGACCTGGAGCGCGAGCGCGTGTCGCTGTCGCTCAAGGCGACGCAGGAGGACCCGTGGCAGGTCTTCGCCCGCACGCACGCCATCGGCCAGGTCGCGCCCGGCAAGGTCACCAAGCTGGTGCCGTTCGGTGCGTTCGTCCGCGTGGCCGAGGGCATCGAGGGCCTCGTGCACATCTCGGAGCTCTCCGGCAAGCACGTCGAGCTCGCGGAGCAGGTCGTGTCCGTCGGCGACGAGGTGTTCGTCAAGGTCATCGACATCGACCTCGAGCGTCGCCGCATCTCGCTGAGCCTCAAGCAGGCCAACGACGGCGTCGACCCCGAGGGCACCGAGTTCGACCCCGCCCTCTACGGCATGCTCACCGAGTACGACGACCAGGGGAACTACAAGTACCCCGAGGGCTTCGACCCGGAGACCAACGAGTGGAAGGAGGGCTTCGAGGCCCAGCGCGAGACCTGGGAGCAGCAGTACGCCGCAGCTCAGGCCCGCTGGGAGGCTCACAAGAAGCAGGTCGCGGCAGCCGCCGAGGCCGAGGCGGCCGACACGGGCATCACGTCCGCCGGCCCCGGCTTCACGAGCGACTCGACGGGCGCCGGCACGCTGGCGGACGACGAGAGCCTCGCCGCCCTGCGCGAGAAGCTGTCCAGCTCGAAGTAGTCCCACCCGCACCACGACGAGGCCGCTCTCCCTTCGGGGAGGGCGGCCTCCGTCGTGCGCGGGGAGTCCGGCTCCGGAGCGCCCACCCCGGAGCGCCCGCCCCGGGGCGTCGGTCTCCGGCGCGGCCGCGCCTAGGGTGGATCCATGCGCGTGATCGGACTGACGGGCGGCATCGCCGCGGGCAAGACGGTGGTGGCCGACCGGCTGGCGGAGCTCGGGGCGGTGCGCATCGACGCCGACCGGCTCGCCCGCGAGGTCGTGGAGCCGGGGACGCCGGCGCTGGCGGAGATCGCGCGCCGCTTCGGCGCCGGCGTCATCGGCGCCGACGGGGTGCTCGACCGGCCGGCGCTCGGCGCGATCGTCTTCCAGGACCCGGACGCCCGACGCGAACTCGAGGCGATCACCCACCCTGCTGTCCGCGCGCTGTCCGCGCAGCGCATGGCCGAGGCGGGGGAGGCCGACCCGGACGCGGTGGTCGTCTACGACATCCCGCTCCTCGTGGAGTCCGGGCGCACGGACGAGTTCGAGCGGATCGTCGTGGTGCACGCGCCGCGGGCGGAGCGGATCCGACGGCTCGTCGAGCTCCGCGGCATGGCCGCCGAGGAGGCGGAGCGTCGCATCGCCCTGCAGGCGTCCGACGACGAGCGCCTCCGGGTGGCGGACGACGTCATCGACTCCGGCGTCTCGCTGGCGTCCACGCTCGAGCAGACGGATCGGCTCTGGGCGAACCTGTCCGGCGGTGTCGGAGGCCGCTCGTAGACTCGGGAGCATGCAGCCCACCCGGTCCGTGCGCCCCTTCAAGGTCGTCAGCGAGTACTCCCCGAGCGGCGACCAGCCCACGGCCATCGCCGAGCTGGCGGGCCGGGTCAACGCCGGCGAACCCGACGTGGTGCTCCTCGGCGCCACGGGCACCGGCAAGTCCGCGACCGCCGCCTGGCTCATCGAGCAGGTGCAGCGGCCCACGCTGATCCTCGCCCACAACAAGACGCTCGCCGCCCAGCTCGCCACCGAGTTCCGCGAGCTCATGCCGGACAACGCCGTCGAGTACTTCGTCTCGTACTACGACTACTACCAGCCCGAGGCGTACGTGCCGCAGACGGACACCTTCATCGAGAAGGACTCCTCGGTCAACGCCGAGGTCGAGCGCCTCCGCCACTCCACCACCAACTCGCTGCTCAGCCGGCGGGACGTCGTGGTGGTCAGCACGGTCTCCTGCATCTACGGCCTCGGCCAGCCCGAGCAGTACATGAACGCCATGGTCGCGCTCCAGGTGGGCATGCAGATCAACCGCGACACCCTCATCCGCAAGTTCGTCTCCATGCAGTACCAGCGCAACGACGTCGACTTCTCGCGCGGCAACTTCCGGGTGCGCGGCGACACCATCGAGATCATCCCGATGTACGAGGAGCTGGCCATCCGCATCGAGATGTTCGGCGACGAGATCGAGGCGCTGTACACGCTGCACCCGCTCACGGGCGACGTGGTCCGCAAGATGGACTCGGTGTCCGTGTTCCCGGGCTCGCACTACGTGGCCGAGACCGAGGTCATGCAGCGGGCCATCGGCACCATCCAGCAGGAGCTCGAGGATCGGCTCGCCGTGCTCGAGCGCGAGGGCAAGCTCCTCGAGGCCCAGCGCCTCCGCATGCGCACCAACTTCGACATCGAGATGATGCAGCAGATCGGCTTCTGCTCCGGCATCGAGAACTACTCCCGCCACATCGACGGCCGGGACTCGGGGGAGGCCCCGCACTGCCTGCTCGACTACTTCCCGGACGACTTCCTCGTGGTCATCGACGAGTCGCACGTCACCGTCCCGCAGATCGGCGCCATGTTCGAGGGCGACTCGTCGCGCAAGCGCACGCTCGTGGAGCACGGCTTCCGCCTCCCGAGCGCGCTCGACAACCGGCCCCTCAAGTGGAACGAGTTCACCGAGCGCGTGCCGCAGACCGTGTACATGTCGGCGACGCCCGGCAAGTACGAGCTCGGCATGGGCGACGGCGTGGTGGAGCAGATCATCCGCCCCACGGGCCTCGTCGACCCGGCCATCGTCGTCAAGCCCACCAAGGGCCAGATCGACGACCTGCTGGAGCAGATCCGCATCCGGGTGGAGAAGGACGAGCGCATCCTCGTCACGACCCTCACCAAGAAGATGGCGGAGGAGCTCACCGACTACTTCGCCGAGGCGGGCGTGCGCGTGCGCTACCTCCACTCGGACGTCGACACGCTGCGCCGCGTCGAGCTGCTCAGCGAGCTGCGCGCCGGCATCTACGACGTGCTCGTCGGCATCAACCTGCTGCGCGAGGGCCTCGACCTCCCCGAGGTGTCGCTCGTCGCGATCCTCGATGCCGACAAGGAGGGCTTCCTCCGCTCGTCCACGTCGCTCATCCAGACCATCGGCCGCGCGGCGCGCAACGTCTCGGGCGAGGTGCACATGTACGCCGACGTCCTCACGGACAGCATGAGGCGCGCCATCGAGGAGACCGACCGGCGTCGCGAGCGGCAGGTCGCCTACAACACCGAGCACGGCATCGACCCCACGCCGCTGCGCAAGCGCATCGCAGACATCACGGAGATCCTGGCCCGCGAGGGCGAGGACACGAAGAAGATGCTCGAGGGCCGCGGCGGCGGCAAGCGCTCGCCCACGCCGAACCTCCGGCGCGAGGGCAAGGCGGCCGCGGGGGCGAACGAGCTGGAGACGATCATCTCCGACCTCAACGACCAGATGCTGCAGGCCGCGGGCGAGCTCAAGTTCGAGCTCGCGGCGCGCCTCCGCGACGAGCTGGGCGACCTCAAGCGGGAGCTCCGGCAGATGGAGAAGGCCGGGCACCTGTCCTGACGGGCCGGCGCGGGGGAGCGGCGATGGCCGGCGACCCCCGCGCCGTCGGAGGTGTCGGTGGCGACGCATACGATGGATGCGTGTCCATCTCCCCCGTCGAGTCCTCCTCCCTCCTCAGCGTCCGCGGCGCCCGTGTCCACAACCTCCGCGACGTCGACCTCGACATCCCGCGCGACTCGCTCGTCGTCTTCACGGGCCTGTCGGGGTCCGGCAAGTCGTCCCTCGCGTTCGACACGATCTTCGCCGAGGGCCAGCGCCGCTACGTCGAGTCGCTGTCCGCGTACGCGCGCCAGTTCCTCGGCCAGGTCGACCGGCCCGACGTCGACTTCATCGAGGGCCTGAGCCCCGCGGTCTCCATCGACCAGAAGTCCACCAACCGCAACCCGCGCTCCACCGTCGGCACCATCACCGAGATCTTCGACTACATGCGCCTGCTCTGGGCGCGCATCGGCGTGGCCCACTGCCCCGTGTGCGGCGAGCGCATCTCCCGCCAGACCGTGCAGCAGATCGCCGACCAGCTCATGGAGCTCGAGACCGGCACCCGGTACCAGGTCGTGAGCCCCATCGTGTCGCAGAAGAAGGGCGAGTTCGTCGACCTCTTCGCGGAGCTCGCCTCGGGCGGCTACTCGCGCGCCATCGTCGACGGCGAGCTCATCCAGCTCAGCTCCCCGCCCAAGCTCAAGAAGCAGTACAAGCACGACATCTCGGTCGTGGTCGACCGCCTCGTCGCGAGCGACGAGATCCTCGGGCGCCTCACGGACTCGCTCGAGACCGCGCTCCGCCTCACCGACGGCATCGTCATGATCGACTTCGTCGACGTCGAGGGTCCCGCGGGCCTGCAGACGTACTCGGAGAAGCTGTCCTGCCCGAACAACCACCCGATCCAGCTCACCGAGATCGAGCCGCGCACCTTCTCCTTCAACGCGCCCTTCGGCGCGTGCCCCGAGTGCTCCGGCCTCGGCACGCGCATGTCGGTCGACCAGGAGCTGCTCATCGGCGACGAGTCGCTGAGCATCGCGGACGGCGTCATCCTGCCGTGGACCACGCAGGGCAAGGGCCTGTTCCAGTACTACGAGAAGCTGCTCGCCGGTCTCGCGCGCGACCTCAAGTTCTCGCTCACCACGCCCTGGCGGAAGCTGTCGGAGGAGGTCCGCGAGGCGGTCCTCCGCGGCAACGACTTCGAGGTCCAGGTCAAGTGGAAGAACCGCTACGGCCGTGAGATGACCTACTCGTCCGGCTTCGAGGGCGTCATGCCCTACATCGAGCGCCAGTTCGCGCAGGCCGAGACCGACAACCAGCGCGCGCGCTGGGGCGAGTACCTCCGCGAGATCCCGTGCCCGGTGTGCGACGGCAAGCGCCTCAAGCCCGAGGTGCTCGCGGTCCTGGTGCACGGCGCGAACATCGCCGACGTCGCGGAGATGAGCCTCTCGGACGCGCAGACGTTCATGGCGCAGCTGGAGCTCACCGACCGCGAGGCGCACATCGCCGCGCAGGTGCTGCGGGAGATCCGCGTCCGGCTCGACTTCCTGATCGAGGTGGGCCTCAACTACCTCAACCTCGCGCGCGCGGCGGCGTCCCTCTCGGGTGGTGAGGCGCAGCGCATCCGCCTCGCCACGCAGATCGGCTCGGGGCTCACCGGCGTGCTGTACGTGCTCGACGAGCCGTCGATCGGCCTGCACCAGCGCGACAACCGGCGGCTCATCGAGACGCTCGTCAAGCTGCGCGACCTCGGCAACACGCTCATCGTCGTCGAGCACGACGAGGACACCATCCGCACGGCCGACTGGATCGTCGACATCGGACCGGGCGCGGGCGTCAACGGCGGCAAGGTCGTGCACTCCGGCTCGTACGCGGGCCTCATCGAGAACCGGGAGTCGCTCACGGGCGACTACCTCGCGGGCCGACGCGCCATCGCGACGCCCGCGAAGCGCCGGAAGATCGACCGCAAGCGGCAGATCCAGGTGGTCGGCGCCCGCGCCAACAACCTGCAGAACGTCACCGCGGCGTTCCCGCTCGGCACCCTCACGGCCGTCACGGGCGTCAGCGGGTCCGGCAAGTCGTCGCTCGTGAACGACATCCTCTACCGGGTGCTCGCCAACGAGCTCAACGGCGCCCGCAAGGTGCCGGGCAAGCACTCCCGCGTCACCGGGCTCGAGAACCTCGACAAGGTCGTGCACGTCGACCAGAACCCCATCGGCCGCACGCCGCGCTCGAACCCCGCCACCTACACGGGCGTGTTCGACCGGATCCGCACGCTGTTCGCCGAGACCACCGAGGCCAAGGCGCGCGGCTACCTCCCCGGCCGCTTCAGCTTCAACGTCAAGGGCGGGCGCTGCGAGGCGTGCTCGGGCGACGGCACCATCAAGATCGAGATGAACTTCCTGCCCGACGTGTACGTCGCGTGCGAGGTCTGCGGGGGAGCGCGGTACAACCGCGACACCCTCAGCGTCCACTACAAGGGCAAGAGCATCGCCGAGGTGCTCGACATGTCCATCAGCGAGGCGGCGGAGTTCTTCGAGCCGATCCAGGCCATCCACCGCTTCATGAAGACGCTGGTCGACGTGGGCCTCGGCTACGTGCGGCTCGGGCAGAGCGCCACGACGCTCTCGGGCGGCGAGGCGCAGCGCGTGAAGCTGTCCACCGAGCTGCAGCGGCGGTCGAACGGGCGCAGCGTCTACGTCCTCGACGAGCCGACCACGGGCCTCCACTTCGAGGACGTGCGCAAGCTCCTGCTCGTGCTCAACGGGCTGGTCGACAAGGGCAACACCGTGATCGTCATCGAGCACAACCTCGACGTCATCAAGTCCGCCGACTGGCTCATCGACATGGGTCCCGAGGGCGGCGCGGGCGGCGGCACCGTGCTCGCGACGGGCACCCCCGAGCACCTCGCCACGGTGCCGGAGAGCTACACCGGCGAGTTCCTCCGCGAGGTCTTCGACGCGGAGGCCGAGGCCTCCGCGGTCGCGTCGCCGCGTGCGCGCGAGGAGCGCGCGGCCGTCTGATGGCCCGCGCCGACACCGTCGGGTACCGTCCGGCGGCGGGGGAGATCCCCACGTCGCCGGGCGTGTACCGCTTCCGCGACGCCGCGGACCGCGTGCTCTACGTGGGCAAGGCGAACAACCTCCGCGCCCGCCTCGCCAACTACTTCGCGCCGCTGGAGAGCCTGCACGAGCGCACCCGCCGCATGGTCACGTCCGCGGCCGGCGTCGAGTGGACCGTGGTCGGCAGCGAGTTCGAGGCGCTGCAGCTCGAGTTCACCTGGATCAAGGAGTTCGACCCGCCCTTCAACGTCAAGTTCCGGGACGACAAGTCGTACCCGTACCTCGCGGTCACGCTGGGCGAGGACTACCCGCGGGTCATGGTCACGCGCAACCGCAAGATCCGCGGCGCCAAGTACTTCGGGCCGTACACCAAGGTGTGGGCCATCCGCGAGACCGTCGACCACATGCTCAAGGTCTTCCCCATGCGGTCCTGCTCGGAGAGCACCTTCAAGCGCGCCCGCCAGACGAACCGGCCGTGCCTGCTGGGCGACATCGGCCGATGCGCCGCGCCCTGCGTCGGCCGCGTGTCGGAGGAGGAGCACCGCGAGATCGCGGACGACTTCGTGAGCTTCATGGCCGGCAACGACTCGAAGTACGTGGGCCAGCTCACCCAGCGGATGAAGGACGCCGCGGCGGAGATGGACTACGAGGCCGCCGCCCGCCACCGCGACGACATCGGCGCCCTGGAGGCCGCGCTGTCGAAGACCGCGGTCGTGTTCGACGACCGGGTGGACGCCGACGTGTTCGGCATCGCCGCGGACGAGCTGGCCGCGGCGGTGCAGCAGTTCATGGTGCGCGGCGGCCGCATCCGCGGAACGCGCACGTGGGTGGTCGACAAGGAGCTCGACATCGGCATCGGCGAGCTCGTCGAGACGGTGCTGCACAACGCCTACGAGGACGAGGCGCATCCGCCGCGCGAGGTCCTCGTCCCGGAGCTGCCGGCGGACGCCGCCGAGCTCGAGCTGTGGCTCAGCCAGCGCCGGGCCGCGGGGGAGGACGACGGCACCGTGCGCCGGGGACGCCCGAGCTCGTGGCAGGTCGACCTCCGGGTCGCCCAGCGCGGCGACAAGGCCGCGCTCGCGCAGACCGCCGCGACCAACGCGCAGAACGCGCTCATGCTCTACAAGACGCGGCGCAGCTCCGACTTCACCACCCGGTCGAAGGCGCTGGCCGACATCCAGGAGGCGCTCGGCATGCCCGACGCGCCGCTGCGGATGGAGTGCTACGACGTCTCGCACCTGAGCGGCACCAACATCGTCGCGTCGATGGTCGTCTTCGAGGACGGGCTGCCGCGCAAGGACCAGTACCGCCGCTTCAACATCGCCGACTCCACGGACGACACCGAGTCCATCCACCAGGTGATCACGCGTCGCCTCGCGTACCTCGGCAAGGAGGCGGAGGTTCCGGCGGACGCCGCGCCGCCGGAGCTGGGCGAGGCGCCTCCGGTGAACAAGTTCTCGTACAGCCCCAACCTGCTCATCGTCGACGGCGGCCAGCCGCAGGTCGCCGCCGCCCAGCGGGCGCTCGAGGAGTCGGGGGTCACGGGGATCCAGCTCGCGGGCATCGCGAAGCGCCTCGAGGAGATCTGGCTGCCGGACTCCGACTACCCCATCATCCTGCCGCGCAACAGCGACGCGCTCTTCCTCATCCAGCGCATCCGCGACGAGGCGCACCGGTTCGCCATCACGCACCAGCGCGCGCGACGGAAGCGCGACATCACGTCGGTGCTCAACGAGATCCCCGGCCTCGGGCCGTCGCGCGTGCAGCGCCTGCTGCAGCAGTTCGGCTCGGTGGCGAAGCTCAAGCAGGCCGAGGTGGAGGAGATCGCCGCGGTCCGCACCATCGGGCCGACCCTCGCGCAGGCCGTCTACGAGCGTCTGCGCTCGTGAACCCGGCCCGACCCGGCGTCGTGGGTCGCACCTAGACTGGATCCACCGACAGCGCGACGAGAGGTGCATGCCCGCATGAGCGTGGAGATCCCCCAGCAGGACGTCATGATCGTGACGGGGATGTCCGGCGCGGGCCGCTCCACCGTCGGCAACGCGCTGGAGGACCTCGGCTGGTACGTCGTCGACAACCTCCCGCCGCAGATGCTCAAGCCCCTCGTGGAGCTGGCCGGCCGCGCGGGCACGTCCCTCCCGAAGATCGCGGCGGTGGTCGACGTCCGCGGCGGCGACTTCTTCTCCGAGCTGCGGGACATCCTGCAGACGTTCGGCACGGGGCCGCGCCTGCGGGTCCTCTTCCTCGAGGCCACGGACGCGGCGCTGGTGCGGCGCTTCGAGCAGGTGCGCCGCCCGCATCCGCTCCAGGGCAACGGCACGCTGCTCGACGGCATCGCGGCCGAGCGCGCGCGCATGATCGAGATCCGCGAGGCCAGCGACCTCGTCATCGACACGTCCGAGCTCAACATCCACCAGCTCGCGACCGCCGTCACCGAGCGGTTCAGCGGCGCGGACGACGCCGGCGTGCGCGTCACCGTCATGAGCTTCGGGTTCAAGTACGGCACGCCCGCGGACGCCGACATGGTGGCCGACATGCGCTTCCTGCCGAACCCGTTCTGGACGCCGGAGCTCCGCCCGCTGACCGGCCGCGACAAGGCCGTGAGCGACTACGTGCTGGGCCAGGAGGGGGCCGAGGAGTTCGTCCAGGCCTACGCCCGCGCGCTCTCCCCGGTGCTCGCGGGGTACCAGCGCGAGAACAAGAGACACGCTACGATCGCTATCGGCTGTACCGGCGGCAAGCACCGCTCGGTGGCCGTCGCCGAGGAGCTCTCCAGCCTCCTCCGCGCCCTTCCCGGCGTCGCTGTCAGCACCAAGCACCGCGACCTCGGCCGGGAGTAGGGCACCCATCTCATCAAGGGAGTAAGCATTTGCCTCTGACCTCGGACGTCAAGGAAGAACTGTCACGCGTCGAGGTCAGCAAGACCACGGTGAGGGCCGCCGAGCTGGCCACGATCCTGCGCTTCTCCGGCGGTCTGCACCTCATCTCCAACCGCATCGCGGTGGAGTCCGAGCTCGACACCCCGCTGCTGGCCCGTCGCGTCCGCAAGGACCTGGCCGAGCTGTACGGCGTCCGCAGCGACATCTCGGTGGTCCCGGCGTCCGGCATGCGCCGCGCCACGCACTACCTGGTCCGCGTGATGGAGGGCGGCGAGACGCTCGCCCGCCAGACCGGCCTGCTCGACGCCCGTCGCCGCCCCATCCGCGGCCTGCCGAACCGCCTCACGACGGGCTCGCGCGAGGAGATCGCGGCCGTCTGGCGCGGCGCCTTCCTCGCCGCCGGCACCCTCACGGATCCGGGGCGCTCCGCCGCCCTCGAGGTCACCTGCCCGGGCAACGAGGCCGCCATGGCGCTCGTCGGCGCCGCCGGCCGCCTCGACGTCAGCGCCAAGGCCCGCGAGGTCCGCGGGGTCCACCGCGTCGTGATCCGCGACGGCGACGCCATCGGCCAGATGCTCCGCGTCATGGGAGCCCAGGGCACCGTCCTCAACTGGGAGGAGATGCGCCAGCGCCGCGAGGTCCGCGCCACCGCCAACCGGCTCGTCAACTTCGACGACGCCAACCTCCGCCGCTCCGCGCAGGCCGCCGTCGCCGCCTGCGCGCGCGTCGAGCGCGCCATGGAGATCCTCGGCCCGGACATCCCGGACCACCTCAAGTACGCGGGCGACCTCCGCCTCCGCTTCCGCGACTCCAGCCTCGACGAGCTCGGGCACCACGCCGACCCGCCCATGACGAAGGACGCCGTCGCGGGCCGCATCCGCCGGCTGCTCGCCATGGCCGACAAGAAGGCCGTCGACGAGGGCCTCCCCGGCACCGACGCGAACCTCCCCGCGGACCTCGACGACGTCTGACCCGCGTCGCCGGACGCCGCCGCTCCCGCGTGGGGACGCCGCCTCCCGCGCACGGGAGCGGGGGTGATCCGCCGGACGCCGGACGTCATCCGGCCAGGTGGCGCGGAGGGCCGCCGGACTAGACTCGACCCGTCACCCACCCCCGGCCTCTGGCCGGGAGCCCCCGGGCAATGAAGAGGAGATACACCTATGGCTGACTACACTCTCGTCGACCTCCCGTACGACTACTCGGCCCTCGAGCCGAGCATCAGCGGCCGCATCATGGAGCTGCACCACGACAAGCACCACAAGACGTACGTCGACGGCGCCAACACGGCCCTCGTCAAGCTGCAGGAGGCGCGCGACGCCGGCGACCTGACCTTCGTCAACAAGCTCCAGAAGGACCTCGCGTTCAACCTCGCGGGCCACGTGAACCACACGGTCTTCTGGAACAACCTCAGCCCGGACGGCGGCGACAAGCCCACCGGCGAGCTGGCCGCCGCCATCGACGAGTTCTTCGGCTCGTTCGAGAAGTTCCAGGCGCACTTCACCGCCTCCGCCCTCGGCATCCAGGGCTCCGGCTGGAGCATCCTCGCGTGGGACTCCCTCGGCGAGAAGCTCATCATCGAGCAGCTCTACGACCACCAGGGCAACCTCGCCGCGGCGACCGTCCCGATCCTGCTGCTCGACATGTGGGAGCACGCGTTCTACCTCGACTACGTCAACGTCAAGGCCGACTACGTCAAGGCGTTCTGGAACATCGTCAACTGGGCCGACGTCCAGGCGCGCTTCGAGGCGACCCGCACCAAGACGCAGGGCCTCTTCCTCCTCTCGTAGCCGCATCCGCGGGCGGTCGGCGGGGAGACCCCGGCCGCCCGCGGATCCGCACGCCCCGGCTCCCCGAAGACCCCGACCTCCCTCACCCACCGCCGCCCCCGAGCGCGCAGAACACCAGGAGAACACGTGACCGTCAAGATCGGCATCAACGGCTTCGGCCGCATCGGCCGCAACTACTTCCGCGCCGCGCTCGCCAAGGGCAGCGACATCGAGATCGTCGCCGTCAACGACCTCACCGACAACAAGGCGCTCGCGCACCTGCTCAAGTACGACTCCATCACGGGCCGCCTCGACGCGACCGTCGAGCTCGACGGCGACAACATCGTCGTCAACGGCAAGGCCATCCGCGTCCTCGAGGAGCGCGACCCCGCGAACCTCCCCTGGGGCGAGCTGGGCGTCGAGATCGTCATCGAGTCCACGGGTCGCTTCACGAAGGCGGAGGACGCGCGCAAGCACATCACCGCCGGCGCCAAGAAGGTCCTCGTCTCCGCGCCCGCCACGGGCGACAACGTCGCGACCCTGGTCCTCGGCGTCAACGAGGGCACCTACGACCCCGCCACCCACGACGTCATCTCCAACGCGTCCTGCACCACGAACTGCCTCGCGCCCCTCGCCAAGGTCTTCCTCGACGAGTTCGGCATCGAGCGCGGCCTCATGACCACGGTCCACGCGTACACGGCCGACCAGAACCTGCAGGACGGCCCGCACAGCGACCTGCGTCGCGCGCGCGCCGCCGCGGTCAACATCATCCCGACGTCGACGGGTGCCGCCAAGGCGCTCGGCCTCGTCATCCCGGAGCTCGTCGGCAAGCTCGACGGCTACGCCCTCCGCGTGCCCGTGCCCACCGGCTCGATCACCGACCTCACCATCGAGACCACGGCGAACGTCACCGTCGAGCAGGTCAACGCCGCCTACAAGGCCGCGGCCGAGGGCCCCCTCAAGGGCATCCTCAAGTACACCGAGGACCCGATCGTCTCGAGCGACATCGTCAACGACCCGCACTCCTCCATCTTCGACGCCGGCCTCACGAAGGTCATCGGCTCGCAGGTCAAGGTCGCGTCGTGGTACGACAACGAGTGGGGCTACTCCAACCGCCTCGTCGACCTCACCGAGTACGTCGCCGACCGCCTGTAACCGGCCATGGCTCTCCGCACCATCGACTCCCTGGGGGATCTCCGGGGACGCCGCGTCATCGTGCGCTGCGACCTCAACGTCCCCCTGAAGGACGGCGTGATCGGCGACGACGGGCGCATCCGCGCCTCGCTGGGGACCCTCTCGGGTCTCCGCGAGGCCGGGGCCCGCGTCGTCGTCATCTCGCACCTCGGCCGCCCCGACGGCACGCCCGACGAGAAGTACAGCCTGCGTCCCGTCGCGGCCCGCCTCGGCGAGCTGCTGGGCGCCGACGTGGCCTTCGCGACCGACACCGTGGGCGACTCCGCGCGTGCGGCCGTCGAGGCCCTCGGCGACGGCGACGTCGTCGTGCTCGAGAACCTCCGCTTCCACGCGGAGGAGACGAGCAAGGACGAGGCCGTCCGCCGCGGCTTCGCGGAGTCCATCGCCGAGCTCGGGGATGCCTTCGTGTCCGACGGCTTCGGCGTCGTGCACCGCAAGCAGGCCAGCGTGTTCGAGCTCGCGTCGGCGCTCCCCAGCGCCGCCGGGTCGCTCATCGCCAGCGAGCTCGAGGTCCTCGACCGACTGACGGAGAACCCGGAGCGGCCGTACACGGTCGTGCTCGGCGGATCCAAGGTGTCGGACAAGCTCGGCGTCATCGGCCACCTGCTGCCGCGCGTCGACTCGCTGCTCATCGGCGGTGGGATGCTCTTCACGTTCCTCAGGGCCCAGGGCCACGAGGTGGGCGCGAGCCTCCTCGAGGAGGACCAGATCGAGACCGTCAAGGGCTACCTGGCCGAGGCGGAGGAGAGCGGCGTGAAGATCGTGCTCCCCACCGACGTGGTCGTCGCCGACGGGTTCTCCGCCGACGCCGCCCACGAGGTGACGCGCGCCGACGCGATCGAGGAGACGCCCGCGGGCGCGAAGGGGCTCGGGCTCGACATCGGCCCCGAGACCGCCGACGCGTTCGCGACGATCATCCGCGGCTCCACGACGGTGTTCTGGAACGGCCCCATGGGCGTCTTCGAGCTGGAGCCGTTCGCGGCCGGCACGAAGACGGTCGCCGAGGCGCTCACGCGCGTCGAGGGGCTGTCCGTGGTCGGCGGCGGCGACAGCGCCGCGGCCGTCCGCGCGCTCGGATTCGATGATGACCGCTTCGGTCACATCTCGACCGGAGGCGGCGCGAGCCTCGAGTTCCTCGAGGGGAAGCGCCTGCCGGGACTGGAGGTCCTCGGATGGCAGTGACCGATCGCCCGCAGGGGCGCACGCCCCTCATCGCGGGCAACTGGAAGATGAACCTGGACCACCTCCAGGCCATCGCGTTCGTGCAGAAGCTCGCCTGGAGCCTCAAGGACGCCAAGCACGAGGCGACGGACGCGGAGGTGGCGGTGTTCCCGCCCTTCACCGACATCCGCAGCGTGCAGACGCTGGTCACGGCCGACAAGCTGGAGATCGCGTACGGCGCGCAGGACGTGTCGGCGCAGGAGTCCGGCGCGTACACGGGCGAGATCTCGGCCACGTTCCTCGCGCAGCTCGCCTGCCGGTACGTCATCGTCGGCCACTCGGAGCGGCGCACGCTGCACGGGGAGACCGACGAGCAGGTGGCCGCGAAGTCGGCGGCCGCCGTGCAGCACGGCATCGTGCCCGTGATCTGCGTGGGCGAGACCGCGGCCGACCTCGAGGAGCACGGCGCGAGCGCCGTCCCCGTGGCCCAGCTCCGGGTCGCGCTCCAGGGCCTGCCGAAGGGCGCCGACGTCGTCGTCGCCTACGAGCCCGTCTGGGCCATCGGATCCGGCACGGCCGCGAGGCCCGAGCAGGCGCAGCAGGTCGCGGCGCCCCTCCGCGCCGTCGTCGCCGAGCTGCTCGGCGACGAGGCGGCCCAGGCGACGCGGATCCTCTACGGCGGATCCGTGAAGTCCGGCAACATCGCCGGCTTCCTCCGGGAGCCCGACGTCGACGGCGCGCTCGTCGGCGGCGCCAGCCTGGACGTGCAGGAGTTCTCCGCCATCGTGCGGTTCCGCTCCCACGTCGGGGTCTGATCCACCGGCGTCCCCGAGCCGCTCGCGTCCATCCGGGCGCGGGCGGCTCCCCGCGTCCAGGCGCCCGCTATAATCGACAACGGCCCATCGGCCGTCCACCGGTCGACTCGGCCACAGCACCGCACCCGAAAGGCCGCACGTGGAAATCCTCCAGGTAGTCCTGCAGGTGGTTCTGGGAATCACCAGCCTCCTGCTGACCATGCTCATCCTGCTCCACAAGGGGCGGGGCGGCGGTCTCTCCGACATGTTCGGCGGCGGCACCACGTCGAGCCTCGGCTCGTCGGGCGTCGCCGAGCGGAACCTGAACCGCATCACCGTCATCCTCGGCCTCGTCTGGGTCACGTGCATCGTGGTCCTCGGGCTGATCACCAAGTTCGACACCGGATTGTAGGGAGCAGCCACATGGCATCAGGAGGAAGCGCCATCCGCGGTTCGCGCGTCGGCGCGGGCCCCATGGGCGAGCAGGACCGCGGCTTCCACGCGGAGCGCATCTCGATCTCGTACTGGGACGCCCTCGGCAACGAGACCGTCCGCCACTTCGCGGCGAACCTGCCCGAGGAGGAGATCCCCGAGACCATCGACTCGCCGCAGTCGGGTCTCCCGGCCGGGCGCGACAAGGCCAACCCGCCGTCGGTCGCCAAGCTCGAGCCGTACAAGACGCACCTCGCGTACGTGAAGGAGCGTCGCAGCGAGGAGGAGGCGAGCCAGCTCCTCGAGGAGGCGCTGGAGCAGCTCCGCGCCCGCCGCGGCACCGTGAAGGCCACGAAGTAGACCCAGCGCACCACGTCGAACGCCCCCGTCCATCGGACGGGGGCGTTCTGCATGCCACGGGCGGTGAGGACGGGCGGGGGACGACGGCGGGCGGGCCTCCGAGGAGACCCGCCCGTGATCGCATCAGCCGGGAGAACCGGCCGCGTCGTCAGTAGGACGACAGCATGAGGTTCTCCGGCACGTCCGCCGCGGCCTCGCGGTCGATGAAGAACACCGTCCGCTTGCGGCCCTTGATGCCCGCGACGGGCACCTCGGTGCGGTCGGCTCCCGCGAGGGCGAGGCCCAGCGCGAAGGCCTTGTCCGGACCGGCGAGCACCATCCAGATCCGGAGCGACGAGTTGAGCACCGGCAGCGTCAGCGAGATGCGCTCCGCCGGCGGCTTCGGCGAGTTGCGCACGCCGATCACCGCGGCGTCCATCGTGCGGATGCCCTCGCTGTCCGGGAACAGCGAGGCGACGTGCCCGTCCGGCCCGACGCCCAGGAACGTGATGTCGAACCGGGGGAGAGCGGTCTCGCCGTTGGCGTGCTCGGCGAGCTCGGCCGTGTACGCCGCCACGGCCTCGTCGAGGCTGAGCCCCGCGTCGCTCGCGCCCATGGCGTGGACGTTCTCGGCGGGCAGGTCGATGTGGTCGAGCAGCGCCTCGCGCACCGTGGTGTCGTTGCGCTCGGGGTCGCCCTGCGGGAGCCAGCGCTCGTCGCCGAACCAGAAGTGGACGCGGGTCCAGTCGACGCTGTCGCGCGCCGCGGACTCGTTCACGGCCGCGAGGATGCTCGGACCCACCGTCCCTCCCGTGAGGACGACGTTGGCCGTCTCCTCCTCGTCCAGGATGTCCACGAGCTTCGTGAGGAAGCGCGCGGCGACGGAGCCGGTCATGGCCTTCTTGTCGGGGTGCACGAGCACCCTGCGGTCGTTCGTCATCGGTCGGCCGAGTCCTTCCCTGCGGTGGTGGACGCGGTGATGTAGCCCTGGCCCGCGGTCGACCGCTCGAGTCCGTGACGGATCACGTCCCCGTAGAGGGAGTCCGGGTCCAGGCGCCGCAGCTCCTCGGCCAGGCAGTCGCGGAGGCTCCGGCGCGGGAGGCTCACGTCGTGCGTGGGCTGGTTCGGCTGCTTGAGCGTCGCCACGTTCGCGATCGGCCGGTCGAGGTCGATCACGCCCGACGCGCGGTGGAGCCGCACGCCGTGGATGCCGCTGGAGCCGGTGGCGCGCGTGGTGACCTCGTGCAGCACGGGGACCTGCAGCTGCAGCCCCAGCCACGCGGCCAGGAGCACGGTGGAGGGGGAGTCGGCGGCGCCGGACACCTCCACCTGCGTGACGGGCTCGTACGGCGGCTGGTCGAGCACCGCCGCGAGCAGGGCCCGCCACAGCGTCAGGCGGGTCCAGGCGAAGTCCGTGTCGCCGGGGGCGTAGGTCTCGGCCAGGTGCTGCAGCGCCACGCGGGGGTTGCTGCTCGTGGACGAGTCCGTGATGCGCCGCTGGGCGATGCGGCCGAGCGGCGACTGGCTCACGACCGCGGGGGCGTCGTGCGGCCACCAGGCGACGACGGGCGCGTCGGGGAGGAGCAGGCCCGTGACCAGGCTCTCCTCGTCCTCGGCGGCCGCGCCGTACACGCGGAGCACGACGACCTCGCTCGCGCCGGCGTCGCCGCCCACGCGGATCTCGGCGTCGACGCGAGCCGACTCGGTGGTCGTCTCCCGTGCGGCGCCGCGCTCCGTCGAGATCACGATGACGCGCATGGGGTGCTCGCGCGACGCGTCGTTGGCGGCCTCGATGGCCTCCTCCTCGCTGCCCAGCGTGGTGGAGATGACGAGCGTCAGGACGCGGCCGAGGGCGACCGCGCCGCCCTCCTCGCGGATCTTGACGAGCGCCTTCGAGATCTTGGCGGTGGTGGTGTTCGGCAGATCGACTCTCATGGCCGCCTCCAGGTCCGTCCGTCGCGGGCGAGGAGCTCGTCGGCCGAGGCCGGCCCCCAGGTGCCCGGACGGTACTGCTCGGGCTGGCCCTGCGTGCGCCAGAATTCTTCGATGGGGTCCAGGATCTTCCAGCTCAGCTCGACCTCCTGGTGGCGGGGGAAGAGCGGCGGGTCGCCGAGGAGCACATCGAGGATGAGCCGCTCGTACGCCTCCGGGCTCGCCTCGGTGAAGGCGTGGCCGTAGCCGAAGTCCATGGTGACGTCGCGCACCTGCATCCCCGCGCCCGGCACCTTGGAGCCGAAGCGGATGGTGACGCCCTCGTCGGGCTGCACCCGGATGACGAGCGCGTTCTGCCCGAGGGCCGAGGTCTGGTCCTCCGCGAACAGGTTCTGCGGGGCGCGCTTGAACACGACCGCGATCTCCGTCACACGGCGGCCGAGGCGCTTGCCCGCGCGCAGGTAGAACGGCACGCCGGCCCAGCGGCGCGTGTTGATGTCGAGCCGCATGGCCGCGTAGGTCTCGGTCAGGGACTCGGGGTCCATGCCGTCCTCGTCGAGGAAGCCCACGACCTCCTCGCCGCCCTGCCAGCCGCCGGCGTACTGCCCGCGGGCCGTGGCGGTGGACAGGTCCTTCGGCAGGCGCACCGCCGAGAGCACCTTCTCCTTCTCGTCCCGGAGGCTCGACGCGTCGAACGCGACGGGCTCCTCCATGGCCGTGAGGGCGAGGAGCTGCAGGAGGTGGTTCTGGATCACGTCGCGTGCCGCGCCGATGCCGTCGTAGTAGCCGGCACGGCCGCCCACGCCGATGTCCTCGGCCATGGTGATCTGCACGTGGTCGACGTAGTTCGCGTTCCACAGGGGCTCGTAGAGCTGGTTCGCGAAGCGCAGCGCCAGGATGTTCTGGACCGTCTCCTTGCCCAGGTAGTGGTCGATGCGGAACACCGAGTCCGGCGGGAAGACCGTCTCGACGACCGCGTTGAGCTCGCGGGCCGTCTTGAGGTCGCTCCCGAAGGGCTTCTCGATGACGACGCGGCGCCAGTGGCCCTCCTTCTGCTCCGCGAGGCCCGAGCGGCGGAGCTGCTCGGTGACCAGCGGGAAGGACTTCGGCGGGATCGACAGGTAGAACGCGTGGTTCCCCATCGTGCCCCGCTCGCGGTCGAGCTCCTCCGTGATGTCCTTCAGCGTCTGGAACGCCTCGTCGTCGTCGAAGGTGCCCTGCACGAAGCGGATGCCCTGCGCCAGCTGGCGCCAGACGTCCTCGTCGAACTTGGTGCGCGAGTACTGCTTGACGGCCTCGTACACGACCTGCTCGAAGTCCTGGTCCTCCCAGTCCCTCCGGGCGAAGCCGATGAGCGCGAAGCCGGGGGGCAGGAGCCCCCGGTTGGCGAGGTCGTAGACGGCCGGCATCAGCTTCTTGCGCGACAGGTCACCCGTCACGCCGAAGATGATGAGGCTGCTCGGCCCCGCGATGCGGTTCAGCCGTCGGTCTGACGGGATCCGCAGTGGATTGAATTCCGGGGTGATATCCACCGGCGACATGTAACTCCTCGATCTGCCGGACGGATCCGGCGATGCGGTCATTCGAGCGTCGAGAGCAGAGCCCGGGCGTCCGTGGTGGGGTCGGTCAGGTTCAGTCGCAGGACGGGACGACCGTGCTCGGCGAGCACGGTGGCGTCGCCGGCGGCCTGCGCCTGGATGAGCTCGCCGAAGGTGAAGGGGCGGTCCGGGATCTCGAGGTCCGACGCGGCGTCCGCGGTGATCTGCAGGAACACGCCGACGGGGGTGCCGCCCTTGTGGAACTGCCCCGTGGAGTGCAGGAACCGGGGGCCCCAGCCGAACGTGACGGGACGTCCGGCCTTGCGGGCCACGGCGTCGCGGACGCGCTCGAGCTCGGGGAGCGCGAGGCGGTCGACGAAGGCCTGGACGGCGACGTAGCCCGTGGGGCCGACCTGCGCGAGCAGGGCGTCGATCGCCGAGGACACGTCGGTCGCGCCGTCGGTGACGTCGCTCGTGCCGCGGACCTCGATGCCGTCCGTCGTGACGACGGGGGCCTCGGGGGCGGGGCGGTCGTCCAGCAGTCCGCGCGCGGCGACCTTGGCGGCCTCCACGTCGGGCTGGTCGAACGGGTTGATCTCGAGCAGGCGTCCCGCGACGGCGACGGCGTACTCCCACGTGAGGATCTGCGCGCCCAGCGTGCCGCTGATGACGATCTCGCCCTCGGCGGCCTCGTGCGCGTCGGCGTCGGCGACGAGCCGCGCGATCTGCAGGTCGGCGAGGCCGAGCGAGAGCTCGGGGGCGTCGGTCGGCAGCACGACGGGCAGCAGGCCCGTGCCGAGCTTGCCGGTCGACTCCGCGATGAGCTGCTCGACCCAGTCGCCGAAGCCCACGATGTGCGTGCCGTCGGAGACGATGCCGAGCTTGTCCTTCAGCGGCGAGGTGCCGGCGATCGCGGCGCCGAGCACGAGGCCCGGGTTCGACACGTCGTCGACGGCGAGCTGCGCGGACGCGGCCTCCGCCTCGTCGAGCAGCCCGGAGATGTCGGCGCCGGCGAGGCCGGACGGCACGAGGCCGAACGCGGTCAGCGCGCTGTAGCGGCCGCCCACGTCGGGGTCCGCGTTGAAGACGCGGTAGCCGTCGGCGCGGGCCGACTCGTCGAGCGGAGAGCCCGGGTCGGTGACGATGACGATGCGGCGGGTCGGGTCGATGCCCGCCTCGCGGAACGACTTCTCGTAGACGCGCTTCTGGCTGTCGGTCTCGAGCGTGGAGCCCGACTTCGACGAGATGACCACGACCGTGGTGGCGAGGCGGTCGCCGAGGGCGGCGAGGACCTGGCCGGGGTCGGTCGAGTCGAGGACCGTGAGCTCGACGCCCGCGGTGCGGGTGATGACCTCGGGCGCGAGCGAGGATCCGCCCATGCCGCCGAGGACGACGTGGTCGACGCCCTCGCCGCGGAGCTCCTCCCGGAGCGCCTCGATCTCGGCGACGAGCGGGCGCGAGACGGAGACCGCCTGCGTCCAGCCGAGGCGCTTCGTGGCCTCGGACTCGGCGTCCGGGCCCCAGAGGCTGCCGTCGAGGCCCGTGATGCCGGAGGCGACGTGCGCCTCGACGAGCGCGGGCACGTGGGTCTCGACGGCCGTGGCCGCCGCGCCGCTCAGCGCGATGCGGACGCTCACTTGGCGCCGTCCAGGGCGTTCGTGACGGTCTCGATGAGCTCGCTCCACGACACCTTGAACTTCTCGACGCCCTCCTTCTCGAGGAGCTCGGTGACCTCCTTGTAGGAGATGCCGAGCGAGTCGACCTCGTTGAGGATCGCGTTCGCGGCGTCGTAGGAGCCCGTGATGGTGTCGCCCTCGATGACGCCGTGGTCGGCGGTCGCGTCGAGCGTCTTCTCCGGCATCGTGTTGACGACGTCGGCCGCGACGAGCTGCGTCACGTAGAGCGTGTCGGGCAGGTCGGGGCTCTTGACGCCCGTCGAGGCCCAGAGGGGGCGCTGCTTGTTGGCGCCGGCGCCGAGGAGGCCCTGGGCCCGCTCGGACGCGAAGGACTGCTCGAAGGCCTGGTAGGCGAGCTGCGCGTTGGCGACGCCGGCCTTGCTCTTGAGCGCCGTGGCCTGCTCGGTGCCGAGCGCGTCGAGGCGCTTGTCGATCTCGGTGTCGACGCGCGACACGAAGAAGGACGCGACCGAGTGGATGGTCGACAGGTCGATGCCCGCCGCCTTCGCCTTCTCGAGGCCGGTGAGGTACGCGTTGATGACCTCGCGGTAGCGCTCGAGCGAGAAGATCAGGGTCACGTTGACGCTGATGCCGGCGCCGATGACCTCGGTGATCGCCTCGAGGCCCTCGCGGGTCGCGGGGATCTTGATCATGACGTTGGGCTCGGCGATCTTGTCCCACAGCTTGTGGGCCTCGTCGATGGTCGCCTGCGTGTCGTTCGCGAAGTCGGGGGAGACCTCGATGGAGACGCGGCCGTCGAAGCCGGAGGTGCGGTCGTAGACGGGGCGGAAGATGCGCGCGGCCTCGCCGACGTCGCGGGTGGTGATCTCGAAGACCGCGCGGTCGACGTCGGCGCCGTCGGCCGCGAGCTCGCGGACCTGGGCGTCGTACGCCTCGCCCTTGGCGAGGGCCGACGCGAAGATGGTGGGGTTGGTGGTGATGCCGACGACGTCGCGGTCGGCGATCACCTTCTCGATGCCCTTGGCGTCGATGCGCTCGCGGGACAGGTCGTCGAGCCAGATGCTGACGCCGGCGGCGGAGAGCTGCGCGGTGGGGGATGTGGTGTCGGTCATGTTGCCTTCTCCATGCTGGTTGTGAGGTTCTGGGGGAGGGGCGCGCACGCGCGCCCCTCCCGTGTACCCGACCCGGGGGCCTCGTCGAGGCGAGCGGGTCGGGGCGGGCCGGCGGGGAGCGGAGCAGCTCGGCCGCCCCGCTCCTCGTCAGCTTCTAGAGGGAGGCGATGGACTCCTTGGCCGCCTTCACGACGGCCTCCGTGGTGATGCCGAACTCGCGGTACAGGACCTCGTACTCGGCGCTGGCGCCGAAGTGCTCGATCGAGATGCTGCGTCCGTGGTGCCCGACGTACTGCTTCCAGGAGAGCGAGATGCCCGCCTCGACGGAGACGCGCGCGGCGACCGCCTCGGGGAGCACGTGCTCCTTGTAGGCCGCGTCCTGCTCCTCGAACCACTCGAGGCTCGGGGCGCTGACGACGCGGGCCTGGACGCCTTCCGCGGCGAGGGCCTCGCGGGCCTCCAGCGCGAACTGGACCTCGGAGCCCGTGGCGATGAGGATCACGTCGGGCGTGCCCTCGGTGTCGGCGAGGACGTAGGCGCCCTTCGCGACGCCGGCGGCCGAGGCGTACTCGGTGGCCGTCGCGTCGCCCGTGCCGCGCTCGACGACGGGCAGGTTCTGGCGCGACAGCGCAAGACCCGCGGGTCCCATGCGACGCGTCAGGATCGTCTTCCACGCCTGGGCGGTCTCGTTGGCGTCCGCGGGGCGGATGACGTCGAGGCCCGGGATGGCGCGGAGGCTGGCGAGCTGCTCCACCGGCTGGTGGGTCGGCCCGTCGCCGCCGAGCGCGACGGAGTCGTGCGTCCAGACGAAGATCGACGGCGCCTTCATGAGCGCGGCGAGACGGACCGCCGGGCGCATGTAGTCGCTGAAGATGAGGAACGTGCCGCCGAAGGGGCGCGTGTTGCCGTGGAGGACGATGCCGTTGAGGATCGCGCCCATCGCGTGCTCGCGGATGCCGAAGTGGAGGACGCGGCCGTAGGGGTCGCCCTTCCACATGTCGGTGGAGCGCTCGGCGGGGACGAAGGACGGCGCGGACTCGATGGTCGTGTTGTTCGACTCGGCGAGGTCGGCGGAGCCGCCCCACAGCTCGGGCATGACCTCGGCGATGGCGTTGATGACCTTGCCGGACGCGGCGCGCGTTGAGACGTCCTTGCCCGCGGGGAACACGGGGAGCGCGTCGTCGAGGCCCTCGGGGGCGTCGCCGGCGAGGACGCGGTCGAGCAGCGTCTTGCGCTCGGGGTTCGCCTCGGCCCACGCGGCGAGCTTCTCCTCCCACTCGCGGTGCTGCTGCTGGCCGCGCTCGACGGCCTGGCGCGTGTGCTCGAGGACGCCGTCAGGCACCTCGAAGCTCTTCTCGGGGTCGAAGCCGACGATCTGCTTGACGGCCGCGAGCTCCTCGGCGCCCAGGGCGGAGCCATGGATCTTGCCGGAGTTCTGCTTCTTCGGGGACGGCCAGCCGATGATCGTCTTGAGGATGATGAGCGAGGGCTTGCGCGTCTCGGCCTTGGCGGCCTCGACGGCGTCGAACAGCTCCTGGACGTCCTCGACGTACTCGCCGCTCTTCTTCCAGTCCACGTGCTGCACGTGCCAGCCGTAGGACTCGTAGCGCGCGGCCACGTCCTCGGTGAAGGCGATGTCGGTGTCGTCCTCGATCGAGATCTGGTTGCTGTCGTAGATCGCGATGAGGTTGCCGAGCTCCTGGTGCCCCGCGAGCGAGGACGCCTCGGAGGTGATGCCCTCCTGCATGTCGCCGTCGCCGGCGATGACGTACACGAAGTGGTCGAAGGGGCTCTCGCCCGCCGGGGTCTCCGGGTCGAACAGGCCGCGCTCGTAGCGGGCGGCGTAGGCGAAGCCGACGGAGGAGGCGAGGCCCTGGCCGAGCGGGCCGGTGGTGATCTCGACGCCGTCGGTGTGGCCGTACTCCGGGTGGCCCGGGGTCTTGGAGTCCCACGTGCGGAGGGCCTGGAGGTCCTCGATCTCGAGGCCGTAGCCGCCGAGGAAGAACTGCGTGTACTGCGTCAGCGAGCTGTGGCCCACCGAGAGGATGAACCGGTCGCGACCGATCCAGGTGCTGTCGGACGGGTCGCGGCGCATGACCTTCTGGAAGAGGAGGTAGGCCGCCGGGGCCAGGCTCATGGCGGTGCCGGGGTGACCGTTTCCGACCTTCTCGACCGCGTCCGCGGCGAGGATCCGTGCGGTGTCGACCGCCTTGCTGTCGATGGGGTCCCATTGCAATGCTGCCACTTGGTTCTAGCCCTTCTGAAGATGGGGGGAGGCCCAGCCGGACCGCCTATCAGTATAGGGAACACCCACTCGGCCCTCGGTGTTCCGAGCCCGTCCGGGCGCCCGCCCGCGGCTCGGCTCGCAGGTGCCGTGGCCTACCATGGGGAGGGAATGTCCGGCGAGTTAGAGGTGCGATGAACGTTGCGGTGCAGAGCCGGGTCGATCGGGAGACGATCGGCGTGGCGAGGAAGACCAAGGCGTACGTCGCACTGACGAAGCCGCGCGTCATCGAGCTCCTGCTCGTGACCACCGCGCCCGTCATGATCCTCGCCCAGGGCGGATGGCCGAACCCCTGGCTGATCCTCGGCGTGCTCGTCGGCGGCACCCTGAGCGCCGGCAGCGCCAACGCGTTCAACTGCTACATCGACCGCGACATCGACCGCGTGATGAAGCGCACGCAGCGTCGGCCGCTCGTCACGGGGGAGCTGTCGGACCGCGAGGCCCTCGTCTTCGCCTGGGTCATCGGCGTCGCCAGCATCGTCTGGCTCGGCGTCATCTCGAACTGGCTCGCCGCCGCGCTGTCGCTCGCCGCGATCCTCTTCTACGTCTTCGTCTACACGCTCTGGCTCAAGCGCCGCACGCCGCAGAACATCGTGTGGGGCGGAGCCGCCGGCTGCATGCCCGTCCTCATCGGCTGGGCGGCTGTCACGGGCGACATCTCGTGGGCGCCCGTCATCCTCTTCATGATCGTGTTCCTCTGGACGCCGCCGCACTACTGGCCCCTGTCCATGAAGTACCGCGACGACTACGCCTCGGTGAACGTGCCGATGCTCGCGGTCGTCCGCGGGCGGGCGGCCGTCGGCCTCCAGACCATCCTCTACGCGTGGGCGACGCTCGCCTGCTCGCTGCTGCTCATCCCGGTAGCCGGCATGGGCCTCGTCTACACGCTCGCGGCCCTCGCGGGCGGCGGCTGGTTCGTCTACGAGACGCACCGCCTGTACGACCTCGCGGTGCGCCACGAGCCCATCAAGCCGATGCGCGTGTTCCACGCGTCCATCTCCTACCTCTCGCTGCTGTTCCTCGCGGTCGGCATCGATCCGCTGCTGCCCTTCTGATCCGCGCGGCCGCGAGCGGGACGATCGCGAGGCGGTGCGCACCGGCTCCGGCCCACGCGACGGTTCGTGGCGGCCAGGCCCGGTGCCTGACGTCCGACGGCCGGTCTCCGAACGGCGGACGCCTCACCGGCGGTCGCCGAACACCTGACGGCGCGTGGCGAGTCGGTCCGACGGCCGTCGCCGCGCGACCTCCTGCCGGACGGCTCCTCGGCATCCCGGGGAGGGGCGTGCCATGACGGGGGCCCGCCCGGGACGCTCGCACCCGGCTGTCGGTCAGTTCGCGTGTCCGACGGAGAGCGCCTCCGGATGTCGGTCACGCGATGTCCGCGCGCCTCGGACGCCGGTGCCGCCGCCCTCGCCCGAGCGGCGCATGGGACCGCCGTGGTCTCCGGGAATCCCGCGGGGCTCGCGCGAGGTCGCTGCGGCGACGGATCGAGGCACCGTGCGCACCACCGCCCGGGACGGCGACGCCCGCCCGAGCGGTGCTCGGACGGGCGTCGACGGGAGCGCGTCCCGGGATCAGCCGACGTGGGCGGCGCGACGCACCTCGGCGGGCGTGAGGCGGAGCGCGTCCGCGCGACGCGTCGTGCTCAGGAGCGTCGCCGTCATGGCGGAGGCGAGCAGGCAGGCGAGCACCATGTGCAGGCCCACCAGGAACTCGGGGAGCCCGGTGCGCGCCTGGATCAGCCCCACCGCGATCTGCAGCAGCTCCACGCCGAGGAGCACGCGCGTCCACCGGGAGACGGCGGCCCACCGGTGGCGTGCCGCGATCACGACCAGGGCGATCGTGAGGCCGAACGTCGTGTAGGCCGGCCAGCTGTGCACGTGCTGCAGCAGCTCGGGGTCGAGGCCGTTGCGCGCGGCACCCTGGTCCCCGGCGTGGGGGCCGGATCCGGTCACGACGATGCCGACGAGGATGGTGACGCCCACGACGGCGGCCGTCGCGCGCGCCAACGCGAGGAAGGACACGGGCACGGACCGCTCCGCCTCGTCGAGCGGGTGGTAGGTGCGCCACACCAGGACGGTGGACAGCACCACGAGCACCACCGAGACGACGAAGTGCAGGCCCACGATGTAGGGGTTGAGGCCCGTGAGCACCGTGATGCCGCCGATGACGCCCTGCGCCGGGATGCCGAGGCCGATGGCGAGCGCGAGGGAGAAGAGCCCGCGTCCGCGGTTCCGCAGCCGCAGGACCGCCAGGAACGTGGCGATCGCGACGATCACCAGGACGAACGTGAGCAGGCGGTTGCCGAACTCGATGATCCCGTGCACGCCCATCTCGGGCGTGGACACGAACGAGTCGGCCGTGCACCGCGGCCAGGTGGGGCAGCCGAGCCCGGAGCCCGTGAGCCGCACCAGCCCGCCCGTGCCGACGACGAGCGTCTGCACGACGAGCGTGGTCCAGACGAGGATCCGCGTCGCGCGGGTGATCCCGTCCGGCAGCCGCTCCCGCAGCCTCCTCGCCACCATGGTGGTCTGACCTAGCACGCTCCCACTGGGAGACTGCCCCGCATCGGTGCCGTGAGTCACTGCCTGCCTTCCGCGCCCGCTGGATTGCCCGTAGAATCGGGTGGTTCATGGAACACGTCGGGCCTTGCGGCATCCGGCACGTCAGCGAGGACGGCGGGAACAAGTCCACCCGCGTTCGTGTTCATCCTAAGAGGGGTGCGAGGCGTGAAGCCGCGGCATCCCTGAGACCCACAGTCTTCCCCTCGTCACCGAAGCGGCGTCGCCGTGCGAGGGGGTTGCCGATACGGCGCTGATACGCCCAGATCGTCAGGAAAGCAGGTAGCCATGTCAGATGTGCTCATCGACCGACCCGAGCTCGAGAGCCTCGGGCAGTACGAGTTCGGCTGGTCCGACTCCGACGTCGCCGGGGCGTCCGCCAAGCGCGGCATCTCGCCCGAGGTCGTCGCCGACATCTCGCGGCGCAAGGACGAGCCCGAGTGGATGCTCGCCAACCGCATGAAGGGCTACGAGCTCTTCGGCAAGAAGCCCATGCCGACCTGGGGTGCCGATCTGTCCGGCATCGACTTCGACAACATCAAGTACTTCGTGCGCTCCACGGAGAAGCAGGCCCAGACGTGGGAGGACCTGCCCGACGACATCAAGAACACGTACGAGCGGCTCGGCATCCCCGAGGCGGAGCGTCAGCGCCTCGTCTCCGGCGTCGCGGCCCAGTACGAGTCCGAGGTCGTCTTCCACTCGATCCAGAAGGACCTCGAGGACCAGGGCGTCATCTTCATGGACACCGACACGGCGCTGCGCGAGCACCCGGATCTGTTCAAGGAGTACTTCGGCACCGTCATCCCCGCGGGCGACAACAAGTTCGCCGCGCTGAACACGGCCGTGTGGTCGGGCGGATCCTTCGTGTACGTGCCCAAGGGCGTGCACGTGGAGATCCCGCTGCAGGCGTACTTCCGAATCAACACCGAGAACATGGGCCAGTTCGAGCGGACGCTGATCATCGCGGACGAGGGCAGCTACGTCCACTACATCGAGGGCTGCACCGCGCCCATCTACAAGTCCGACTCGCTGCACTCCGCGGTCGTCGAGATCATCGTGAAGAAGGACGCCCGCGTCCGCTACACGACCATCCAGAACTGGTCGAACAACGTCTACAACCTCGTCACGAAGCGCGCGACGGCGGCCGAGGGTGCGACCATGGAGTGGATCGACGGCAACATCGGCTCCAAGGTCACGATGAAGTACCCCTCCATCTACCTCATGGGCGAGCGCGCCAAGGGCGAGACCCTGTCCGTGGCCTTCGCGGGCCCCGGCCAGCACCAGGACGCCGGCGCGAAGATGGTGCACATGGCGCCGTACACGCAGTCGTCGATCGTCTCGAAGTCCATCGCGCGCGGCGGCGGCCGGGCCGGCTACCGCGGGGAGATCCGCGTGGACGCGGCCGCCCACCACTCCGCGAACACCGTCCGCTGCGACGCGCTGCTGGTCGACACGATCTCCCGCTCCGACACGTACCCCGCGATCGACATCCGCGTGGACGACGTGCAGCTCGGCCACGAGGCCACGGTCTCGCGCGTCAGCGAGGAGCAGCTGTTCTACCTGATGAGCCGGGGCATGCCCGAGGACGAGGCCATGGCCATGATCGTCCGCGGCTTCATCGAGCCCATCGCCCGAGAGCTGCCCATGGAGTACGCGCTCGAACTCAACAAGCTCATCGAGATGGGCATGGAAGGATCCGTCGGCTAGATGACGACCCCACTCGCCACCACCGAAGCCGTCGCCCCCCTGGGGAACGGCGCCCGACCGCACACCGACGGAGGGTGGGGCGTCATCCCCATCCAGACCCGCTCCGAGCGCTTCACGTCCACGGACGTCGAGGCGTTCGACGCCGTCACCGGCCGCGAGGCCGTCTGGAAGCTGACGCCCGTCCGCCGGCTCGACGACCTCATCTCCGGAGAGCTCGACGGCTCGCGTTACCCGGTCACGAGCTCCGAGGCGGCCGGCACGTCCGTCTCCTGGATCCCGCGGGACGACGCCCGCGTCGGCGCCGCCGGCGCCCCCGAGGACCGCGCCCAGGCCAACGCCTGGTCGTCGTTCGGCGAGGCGCTCGCCATCGACGTCACCGGGGAGGAGCGCGTCACCGTCACGGTCGGCCGCTCCGACCTCGGCTCCGTCGCGCGCGCCGCGCACACCGTCATCACGGCCGCGCCGTTCAGCCGGGGCGTGGTCATCCTCGACAACGCCGGATCCGCGTCGCTCGTCGAGAACGTCGAGATCGTCGTCGGCGACCAGGCCGAGCTCACCGTCGTGACCGTGCAGCAGTGGGACGACGAGGCGCGCCACCTGGCCGCGCACCAGGCCGTCGTCGGCCGCGACGCGAAGCTCAAGCACGTGGTGGTGACGCTCGGCGGATCCATCGTCCGGGTCAACCCCTCCGCCCACCTCTCGAACGAGGGCGCCGACGGCGAGCTGCTCGGCGTGTACTTCGCCGACGCGGGCCAGCACCTCGAGCAGCAGGTGTACGTGGACCACGACGCCCCGAACACCCGCAGCCGCGTCACCTACAAGGGCGCGCTGCAGGGGAAGGGCGCGCGCACCGTGTGGATCGGCGACGTGCTCATCCGCCGCTCCGCGCCCGGCACCGACTCCTACGAGCAGAACCGCAACCTGGTCCTCACGGACGGCACGCGCGCCGACTCGGTCCCGAACCTCGAGATCGAGACCGGCGACATCGCCGGCGCCGGTCACGCGAGCGCCACGGGCCGCTTCGACGACGAGCAGCTCTTCTACCTGCAGGCCCGCGGCATCACCGAGGAGGAGGCGCGCCGCCTCGTCGTGCGCGGCTTCCTCAGCGAGATCGTCCAGCAGATCGGCGTCCCCGACCTCGAGGAGCGGCTGCAGGCCGCCATCGAGGCCGAGCTGGCCGGCACGACCACCGGGGCGGTCGTCCGATGACCGCCGTCCGCATCTGCGCCGTCGACGAGCTGGGCGAGAACGAGGCGCTCCGCATCGAGATCGAGGGCCTCGCCATCGCGCTCGTGAAGGACTCCTCGGGCACCGTGCACGCCATCGGCGACACCTGCACGCACGGCGACATCTCGCTGGCCGAGGGCTTCGTCGAGGGCGACACCCTCGAGTGCTGGGCCCACGGGTCGAAGTTCTCCCTCGAGACGGGCAAGCCGCGCACTCTGCCGGCGTACGAGCCCGTCCCCGTCTACCCCGTGTCGATCGTGGACGGCGACATCCACATCGACACCACCCCGAAGAGCTAGAGGAACCGCACGCATGTCAACTCTCACCATCACCGACCTGCACGTCAGCGTCGACACCGAGCAGGGTCGCAAGCAGATCCTCAAGGGCGTCGACCTCACGATCAACGAGGGCGAGATCCACGCGATCATGGGCCCCAACGGCTCGGGAAAGTCCACGCTGGCGTACACGATCTCGGGCCACCCGAAGTACCACGTCGACTCCGGTTCCATCACGCTCGACGGCGTCGAGGTCCTCGACATGACGGTGGACGAGCGCGCCCGCGCGGGTCTCTTCCTGGCCATGCAGTATCCGGTCGAGATCCCGGGCGTCACCACCACGAACTTCCTCCGCACCGCCAAGACCGCGATCGACGGCGAGGCCCCGGCCATCCGCGGGTGGATCAAGGACGTCCGCACCTCCATGGCGGCGCTCAAGATGGACCCCGCGTTCGCCGAGCGCAACGTCAACGAGGGCTTCTCCGGCGGCGAGAAGAAGCGCAACGAGGTGCTGCAGCTCGAGCTGCTCAAGCCGAAGTTCGCGGTGCTCGACGAGACCGACTCCGGCCTCGACGTCGACGCGCTCAAGATCGTCTCCGAGGGCGTCAACCGCGCGAAGGCGAACACGGGCCTCGGGCTCCTGCTCATCACGCACTACACGCGCATCCTCCGCTACATCCAGCCCGACTTCGTGCACGTGTTCGTCGCGGGCCGCGTCGCCGAGCAGGGCGGCCGCGAGCTGGCCGACCGCCTCGAGGAGGAGGGCTACGACCGCTTCCTCACCCCCTCGACCACGGTGGACGCGTGAGCACGCAGAGCACGCTGACCCCGGCCAAGTTCGACGAGGTCGAGGAGGCGCTCAAGGACGTCATGGATCCCGAGCTCGGGATCAACGTGGTCGACCTGGGGCTCATCTACGACCTCGCGTGGGACGACGAGAACGACGCCCTCATCATCCACATGACGCTGACGTCGGCGGGCTGCCCGCTGACGGACGTGCTCGAGGAGCAGACCGCGGAGGCGCTCGACGGCGTCGTGGCCGCGTTCCGCATCAACTGGGTGTGGATGCCGCCGTGGGGTCCCGAGCGGATCACCGACGACGGCCGCGACATGATGCGGGCCCTCGGCTTCTCCATCTGATCCGCGCCCCGCGTCGCCCGACCACGACGGCCCCACCCGCACCGGGTGGGGCCGTCGTCGCGTCGGCGCCCTCCCGCCCGGCCCGGGGAGGGTCCGGACGCCGCCGTCTCGTACACTGGACCGGTCGGGTCCGATGGACGCCCTCGACCGACCGGGCTCGACCCCCTCTGCTGCGGGTCGCCCTCATCCCACGGACCGTGGGACATCCGCTGATCAGAAGGACCCCTCACCGTGCTCGCTGTACACGACCTGGAGCTGCGCGTCGGCGCCCGCGTCCTCATGGAGGACGTCTCGTTCCGGGTGAGCCCGGGGGACAAGATCGGCCTCGTCGGCCGCAACGGCGCCGGCAAGACGACGCTCACCAAGATCCTCGCGGGGGAGGGCCAGCCCACGGGCGGCCGCATCGACCGCTCCGGCGAGATCGGCTACCTCCCGCAGGACCCGCGCTCCGGCAACCCGGAGGACCTGGCGCGCACGCGCATCCTCGACGCCCGCGGCCTCGGCACGCTGTCGCTCGACATGCAGCGCGCGATGCTCGAGATGGCGTCCACGGACGAGAAGGTCTCGGCGAAGGCCATGAAGGACTACGGCCGGCTCGAGGAGCGCTTCGTCGCGCTCGGCGGCTACGCGGCCGAGGCGGAGGCCGCGTCCATCGCGAGCAACCTCAGCCTGCCCGACCGGATCCTCGACCAGCCGCTCAGCACCCTCTCCGGCGGCCAGCGCCGTCGCATCGAGCTCGCGCGCATCCTCTTCTCCGGCGCCGACACGATGCTGCTCGACGAGCCCACCAACCACCTCGACGCCGACTCCGTCACCTGGCTCCGCGAGTTCCTCAAGGGGTACCAGGGCGGGCTCATCGTGATCAGCCACGACGTGGAGCTCGTGGGCGACACCGTCAACCGCGTCTTCTACCTCGACGCCAACCGCATGGTCATCGACATCTACAACATGGGCTGGAAGCACTACCAGCGCCAGCGCGCCGCGGACGAGGAGCGCCGCAAGAAGGAGCGCGCCAACGTCGAGAAGAAGGCGGGCGTCCTCCAACTGCAGGCCGCGAAGTTCGGCGCGAAGGCGTCGAAGGCCGCCGCCGCCCACCAGATGGTGCGGCGCGCGGAGAAGATGCTCTCCGGCCTCGAGGAGGTGCGCGCGGTCGACCGCGTGGCGAAGCTGCGCTTCCCCGAGCCCGTCGCCTGCGGGCGCACGCCGCTCATGGCGAGCGACCTCAGCAAGAACTACGGCTCGCTGGAGATCTTCACGGCCGTCGACCTCGCGATCGACCGCGGGAGCAAGGTCGTCATCCTCGGCCTCAACGGCGCGGGCAAGACGACGCTGCTGCGGATCCTCGCGGGCGTCGACGAGCCCGACACCGGCCGGCTCGAACCCGGCCACGGCCTGCGCATCGGCTACTACGCGCAGGAGCACGAGACGATCGACGTGAAGCGCAGCGTGCTGGAGAACATGGTGTCCTCCTCGCCGGACATCTCCGAGATGGAGGCGCGACGCGTCCTCGGCTCGTTCCTGTTCACGGGCGACGACTCGGCGAAGCCCGCGGGCGTCCTGTCCGGCGGCGAGAAGACGCGCCTGGCGCTCGCGATGATCGTCGTGTCGGGCGCCAACGTGCTGCTCCTCGACGAGCCCACGAACAACCTCGACCCCGCGAGCCGCGAGGAGATCCTCGGCGCGCTCAACACGTACTCCGGCGCGGTCGTGCTCGTGAGCCACGACTCCGGCGCGGTGGAGGCGCTCAACCCCGAGCGCGTCCTCATCATGCCGGAGGGCACCGAGGACCACTGGAGCCCCGACTACATGGACCTCATCGAGCTCGCCTGACCCGCCCGGTCGCGGCCGTCGCCCTCCAGGCGCGGTCGCCTCCGCGGCGTCGGCTCAGCGCGCGTCGTCGAGGATCCGGTCCTCGACGTCGGCGTCCGAGGGCTGCTTCCGCGCGCGCTTCGCCTGGCGGGCGCGCTCCCGGTCCTGCTCCTCGGGGTCGTCCTGGTTGATGATGCGGTACTCGTTGCGGATCGCGACGCCGAGCCCCACGAACGCGATGACCGCGAACACGAGCCACTGGAACGCGTAGGAGAGGTGCGGGCCCTCGTCCTCCTCCGGCCGCGGCGTGGCGAACGGCGCGGCGTCGGCGGGCGCCGGGTCCTCCGACATCAGCAGGCCGTACGCGCCCGTGAACGTCGGCGCCTGGACGCGCTCGGCGATGTCGGGCAGGTTCACGGTGGCGATCTGGCCCTCGGGGGCGGAGCGCCCCGGCAGCTCGGGCTCGCCGGCCTTGAGGCGCGCCGTGACGGTGACCTGGCCCGCGGGCGGAGCCGGCACGGAGTCGGGGGAGTCCTGCGAGTTGCCGATGGGCACCCACCCGCGGTCCACGACGAACACCCGGCCGTCCTCGAGGCGCAGCGGCGTGAGGACCTCGAAGCCGGGCTGGCCGTTGAAGGGGCGGTTGCGCGCGAGGATCTGCTGGTCGACGAGGTACGTGCCCGTCATCGAGACGGGGGTCCACTTCTGCGTGTCGACGTACGCGGAGGTGTCGGCGAGCACCTGGTCCACCGGCTGGGGAGCGCGGTCCCAGTTGTCCTCGACCTTCGCGATCTCGGCGAGGGCCTCGTCGCGGCGCGCGAACTGCCAGTGGCTGAGCAGCACGCAGGCGATGGAGAACACCACGGCCACGAGCAGGTAGCCCGCCCATCGGCGGTTGAGGACGAAGCGCCAGCGGCTCACGCGATCGCCCCCTCGACGGGTGCGTCGACGGCGGCGACCCGCACCGGGAAGTCGCGGCCGGCGAGGAAGTCGCGGAGGAAGTCGACGTGCTCGTCGCAGGCCGTCCAGGTCTTGACGCGCTCGACCCCGTGGATCCGCGGGTTCCGCCACTCGACCCGCCAGGCGGCGTCCGCCCGGCAGCCGGCGCGCGAGCACTCGACGACGTCGGGGGACGGGCCGGAGCCGAGCCCCCAGGAGGCGAGCCCGCTCACGCGTCGGTCGGGGAGTCGGGCACGCCCGGCTCGGCGGCCGATGCGGGGCGTGCGGCGTCCGGGCGCGGCGCGGGGGCGCGGCCGGTCTCGTACGTGGTGAAGGGCTCGGGCGTCGTGAAGGGCTCGGAGGAGCGGAACGGCTCCGACGGCGCGTACGGCTCCGACATCGTGAACGGCTCGGACGGGACGTACGGCTCGGCCGGCGGCGGGAAGCCCGAGTGCCGCGCGGAGACGACGACCACGCCGCCCGGACGCTCGACCGCGGTGCCCTGGTTGCCGCCCACGTTCGCGAGGATGACCGCGAAGTAGGGGAGCACGACGGCGCCGACGGCCGCGACGGCGAGCCACCAGCCCTGGAGGAAGAGGCAGGAGAGGATGCAGACCATCCTGATGCTCATCGCGATGGTGTACTTCACCATGCGGGCGTGGCGATCCTCCTGCGGGGACCGGGGGAGGCTGGTGACCGATTGCTGCGAGGCTGGCATGCGTGGTTGGCGTCCTTCGAGGGCACGTCGCGCGCCCCATCGGGACCAGGGTACGCCCGGCCACCGATAGGCTCGTCCGCGTCCGCGAGCCCCCGCCGAGCCGTAATGGAAGGTCCCCCATGAGCACTGCACGCACCGTCCTCGTCACCGGAGGCAACAGGGGGATCGGGTTCGCGATCGCGGAGGAGATGCTCCGCCGGGGCCACCGCGTCGCCGTCACCGCCCGGTCGGGCGAGGGTCCCGCCGGCAGCCTCACCGTCCGCGCCGACGTCACCGACGCCGCGTCCGTCGACGCCGCGTTCACGGAGGTCGAGGCCGCGTACGGGCCCGTCGAGGTCGTGGTCGCCAACGCCGGCATCACCCGCGACACCCTCATGATGCGCATGAGCGACGCCGACTTCACCGAGGTCGTCGACACGAACCTCGGCGGCGCGTTCCGCGTCGTCAAGCGCGCGTCGAAGGGCATGCTCAAGGCGCGCTTCGGCCGCATCGTCCTCATCTCGAGCGTCGTCGGCCTCTACGGCTCCGGCGGGCAGGTCAACTACGCGGCGTCCAAGAGCGGGCTGGTGGGCCTCGCGCGCTCGGTCACGCGCGAGCTCGGCGGCCGCGGCATCACGGCGAACGTCGTGGCTCCCGGCTTCATCGAGACCGACATGACGGCCGAGCTCCCCGAGGCGACCGCGGCCGAGTACCGGAAGTCCATCCCCGCCGGCCGCTACGGCACCGCGGCCGAGGTCGCGGGCGTCGTCGCGTGGATCGCGTCGGACGAGGCGGCGTACGTCTCCGGCGCCGTCATCCCCGTCGACGGCGGCCTCGGCATGGGCCACTGACCCCGCTCGCGGGGGAGACGGCCGTGTCCGACCTCCTGGCCGCGTGGGACCTCGGTCCCGCCGCGCTCACCGAGCTGGGGGCCACGCACAACCACGCGTACCGCGTGGACGTCGACGGCGGATCCCGGTACCTGCTCCGCCTGCACGTCGCCCGGCGGAAGCCCCACGAGATCGACCTCGAGCTCGACTGGCTGGCCCTGCTCGCCGAGCGCGGCGGGCCCTCGGTCCCCGTGCCGCAGCGCACGCGCGACGGTGCCTGGACGGCCACGGTCGAGGCCGCCGTGCCGGACGACGACGAGGTCGGCCTGCGCCGCGCCGTGACGGGCGCGTCGGGGGAGCGGGTCGAGCTGCGGCTCGCGAGCCTCCTCACCTGGCACGACGGCGACATGCTGAGCAGCCTCCCCGCGTCGTCGGACGCGGGGCCGTTCGCCGAGGCGCTGGCGTCCCTGCACTCCGCGGGGGCGGATCCTGAGGCGGTCGCGCTCGCGTCGCGCCGCCGGCGCTACGACGCCGACTACGCCGCCACCCGGCTGGAGCGGCTGGCGGACGGGTTTCCCGGCATCATGGCCGACGGATCCACCGCCGCCGCGCTCGCGGGCGCCGTCGAGGAGCTGCGGGCCACGCTCGCGCAGGCGGGCCCGCCGATCATGGTGCACGGCGACTACCACCCGGGCAACCTCATCCAGGGTCCCGCGGGCGCGTCCGTCATCGACTTCGACCGCTGCGGGCTGGGGCCCGCCGGGCTCGACGTCGCGGCCGCGATCATGTACCTCGCGCCGCGGCAGCGCGCCCAGTTCCACCGCGCCTACACGGCGGCGGGCGGCAGCACGGGCGTCCCGGACGAGCGCTTCGGCGCGTTCATCTTCCTGGCGTACCTCGACAACGTCACGCACCTCGCGAGCCTGCCGTCCGAGCGCGAGCGGATGCCCGCGAACATCGCGCAGCTCGTGGCCATCGCCCGGGCGGTCGTCACCGGCTGACGCGCCGACGCGCGGATCGGCCGGGCGTCAGCGGGGGAGGCCGAGGAGCGCGAGCACCTGCGCGAGGTCGCGACGGTCGACGCAGACGTCGGCGCGCGCGCGGACGGCCGGCTTCGCGTCGAAGGCGACGGAGAGGCCGGCGACGGCCATCATCTCGAGGTCGTTGGCGCCGTCGCCCACGGCGACCACGCGGGAGAGCGGGATGCCGAGCCCGGCGCTCCACTCCTCGACGGCGGCGCGCTTCGCCGCGGCGTCGATGACGGGTCCGGTGACGCGTCCCGTGAGGCGCCCGTCGGCGGTCCCCAGCCGGTTCGCGCGCCAGAGGTCGAGCCCGAGCCGCACGGCGAGGGGATCCAGCAGCTCGTGGAAGCCCCCGGAGACGACGGCCACCGCGTGGCCGGCGTCGTGCAGCCCCGCCACGAGCCGCTCGGCGCCCGGGGTGACGCGGATCCGCGCCCCGACGGTCGCGTGCACGGACTCCGGCAGGCCCGCCAGCGTGCGCACGCGGGAGCGGAGGCTCTCGGCGAAGTCGAGCTCGCCCCGCATCGCCCGCTCGGTGACGGCGGCGACCTCCTCGAGCGAGCCCGCCTCCGCGGCCAGCAGCTCGATCGCCTCGTCCTCGATGAGCGTGGAGTCGACGTCGAGCACGACGAGCATGCGCGGGCGCGCCGGCCGCGGCTCGGACGCCGCCGTCGCGGGTCGCGTCAGGGGGAGGACGGCGCTCACGGGGTGACGCGCACGCCCTTGCCCACGACGGTGATCCCGCCGTCGGTGACCGTGAAGCCGCGCGCGCGGTCGCGGTCGTGGTCCACGCCGACGGTGGCGCCGGGCTCGACCTCGACGTCCTTGTCGAGGATGGCGCGGCTGATGACCGCGCCGGCCCCGATGTGCACCTTGTCGAACACGATGGAGTCGACGATGCGCGCCTGCGACTCGGCGATGACCCACGGGCCGAGGACGCTGCGCTCCACGTGGGCGCCGCTGATGACGCCGCCCAGCGAGGTGATGGAGTCGATCATCGTGCCCGTGTTGCCCTGGGCGTCGCGGACGAACTTCGCCGGCGGGCTGTTGAGCTGCTGGCTGAAGATCGGCCAGTCCTTGTTGTAGAGGTTGAACACCGGCAGCGCCGAGATGAGGTCCTGGTGCGCGTCGAAGAACGACTCGATCGTGCCGACGTCGCGCCAGTAGTAGCGGTCGCGGTCGTTGGCGCCGGGGACCTCGTTGCGGTTGAGGTCGTAGACGCCCGCGTTCCCCTGCTCCACGAACCACGGGACGATGTCGCCGCCCATGTCGTGCGCGGACTCGGGGTTCTCGCCGTCGCGGCGCACCGCGTCGATGAGCTGGTCGGTGTCGAAGACGTAGTTGCCCATGGAGGCGAGCACCTCGCCGGGGGAGTCGTCGAGGCCCTGCGGGTCCTTCGGCTTCTCCAGGAACGCGCGGATCGCGTAGGGATTCGCGGGGTCCACGTCGATCACGCCGAACTGGTCCGCCAGCTCGATGGGCTGGCGGATGGCGGCGACCGTGGCGCCGTGGCCCGACGCGATGTGCGCGTCGATCATCTGGCTGAAGTCCATGCGGTACACGTGGTCCGCGCCCACCACGACGACGATGTCGGGCTTCTCGTCGTTGATGAGGTTGAGGCTCTGCAGGATGGCGTCGGCCGAGCCGCTGAACCAGCGCTTGCCGAGGCGCTGCTGGGCGGGGACCGAGGCGATGTAGGAGTTGAGCATCTGGTTGAGGCGCCAGGTCTGCGACACGTGGCGGTCGAGCGAGTGCGACTTGTACTGCGTCAGCACGACGATCTGCGTCAGCCCCGAGTTGATGAGGTTGGAGAGCGCGAAGTCGATGAGCCGGTACTGGCCGCCGAACGGGACGGCGGGCTTGGCGCGGTCCGCGGTGAGCGGCATGAGCCTCTTGCCCTCGCCGCCGGCGAGCACGATTCCAAAGATCTTCTTCGATGCCATTGCCCCAGCGTAGATGCACCGCAGGGCATGTACTAGCGTTCGACGAATGCGAGCAGACGTGATCACCAAGGAGTATCCGCCCGAGGTCTACGGGGGTGCCGGGGTGCACGTCACGGAGCTCGTGAAGGCCATGCGGCAGCGGACCGAGGTCGTGGTCCGGGCGTTCGGGGCGCCGCGCGACGAGCCCGGCGTCTTCTCCTACCCCGTCCCGTCGGAGCTGGCGGGCGCCAACGCGACCCTGCAGACCATGGCCGTCGACCTCGCCATCGCGAGCGACGTCGCCGGCGCCGACGTGGTGCACTCCCACACCTGGTACGCGAACCACGCGGGCCACGTCGCGTCGATGCTGCACGGCATCCCGCACGTCGTCACGGCCCACAGCCTCGAGCCGCTGCGCCCGTGGAAGGCCGAGCAGCTGGGCGGCGGCTACCGCGTCTCCAGCTGGATCGAGCGCACGGCGTACGAGGCGGCCGACGCCGTCATCGCCGTGAGCGACGGCATGAAGCGCGACATCCTCCGCTCGTACCCCGCGCTCGACGAGGCGCGGGTGCACACCGTCTACAACGGCATCGACCTCGAGGCTTGGGCGCCCGTGCACGACGACGAGCTCGTGCGCTCCCTCGGCATCGACCCGTCGCGGCCGTCGGTCGTGTTCGTCGGCCGCATCACGCGCCAGAAGGGCCTGCCGTACCTGCTGCGCGCGGCCGCGCTCCTGCCCGCCGACGTGCAGATGGTGCTGTGCGCCGGCGCGCCCGACACCCCGCAGATCATGGAGGAGGTGACGGCCCTCGTCCGCGGCCTCCAGGAGGAGCGCTCGGGCGTCGTCTGGATCGACCGCCTGCTGCCGCGCCGCGAGCTCTCCGCCGTGCTCACCGCCGGCACGGTCTTCGTCTGCCCGTCGGTCTACGAGCCGCTCGGCATCGTGAACCTGGAGGCGATGGCCTGCGGCGCGCCCGTCGTCGGCACCGCCACGGGCGGGATCCCCGAGGTCGTCGACGACGGCGTCACCGGCCGGCTCGTCCCCATCGACCAGGCCACCGACGGCACGGGCACGCCCACCGACCCCGAGCGCTTCGTCCGCGACCTCGCCGCCGCGCTCACCGAGGTCGTCGCGGATCCCGACGCCGCCCGCCGCATGGGCGAGGCCGGCCGGGCGCGCGCCGAGCGCGAGTTCGGCTGGGACCGGATCGCCCGGCAGACCGAGGCGATCTACGCGTCGATCCTCCGCTGACCGGCTCCCCGGCCCGGGTGCCGGCGGGCCGGAGCCGCGGCCCGGGCGGATAGACTGGCGGGCATGAGCCACGTCCTCTCCCTGTCCGGAGTGTCCTTCGTCCGGAACGGGACGACCATCCTCGACCACGTGGACTGGACGGTCGACGGCGACGAGCGCTGGGTCGTCCTCGGCCCGAACGGCGCCGGCAAGACGAGCCTCCTGCAGATCGCCTCGGCGATGGCGCACCCGTCCTCCGGCACGGCCACCGTCCTCGACCACGAGCTGGGCCGCGTCGACGTCTTCGAGCTGCGCTCGCGCATCGGCTTCGCCTCCACCGCCATGGCGCGCCGCATCCCCGCCGACGAGACCGTGCTCGACGTCGTGCTCACGGCCGCGTACTCGGTCACCGGCCGCTGGAACGAGGACTACGAGGACATCGACGTGCGTCGCGCGCAGCGCGTCCTCGCCGAGTGGCGCCTCGACCACCTCGAGCAGCGCCGGTTCGGCACGCTGAGCGACGGCGAGCAGAAGCGCGTGCAGATCGCCCGCTCCATCATGACCGACCCCGAGCTCCTGCTCCTCGACGAGCCCGCCGCGAGCCTCGACCTCGGCGCCCGCGAGGAGCTGCTGCAGCTGCTCGGCGGCTACGCGTCCGCCCCCGAGGCGCCCGGCATCGTCATGGTCACGCACCACGTGGAGGAGATCCCGCGCGGGTTCACGCACGGGCTGCTCCTGCGCGACGGCGCCGTCGTCGCGGCCGGACCGCTCGCGGACGTCATCACCGCCGACGACCTGGGCCGCACCTTCGGCCTGGAGCTCGAGGTCACGCAGGACGACGGCCGCTTCACGGCCCGCGCCGTCCGCCGCTGATCCGCCTGCACCGTCCCTCGGCGCGCCGACCCGATCCGGGCACCCGTCTGGTAGGCTCGTCCACTGGTCCGGTGATCATCCCGGGCACCCACGCTTCCCACGCAGACACCAGAAACGACGAAGGACACCCCGATGAAGACCGACATCCACCCCAAGTACGCCCCCGTCGTCTTCCGCGACCTCGCCTCCGGCGCGACCTTCCTCACGCGCTCCACCGTGAGCAGCTCCAAGACCATCGAGTGGGAGGACGGCAACACGTACGCCGTCATCGACGTCGAGATCTCGAGCGAGTCGCACCCGTTCTACACGGGCAAGCAGCGCATCATGGACTCCGCCGGCCGCGTCGAGAAGTTCAACTCGCGCTACGCGAACTTCGGCACCAAGAAGTAGCAGCCCCCAGCCGCACCACGACGGGCGCCCGGCTCCGGCCGGGCGCCCTTCGTCGTGCACGCGGCATCCCGCTCCCCGGGGGGAGCCCGCCGCCGGGATCAGCTGTCGGCGTGGCGCTCGGGCCAGGCGCCCGAGGTCGTGAACGCGGGGTCGCGCGTGCGGCGCATGTAGTCCTGGAAGCTCTCCGCCTGCACGCGGGACCAGTCCACCTGGCGGTCGTGGAGGTCGAGCACGGGGATGTCGAGCTGGTCGGCGTACCGGCCGGCGATGGCCTGCGCGACGCGGCCGGCGGCGATGGCGTCGGCGCCCGCGTCGTGCGCGTCGTCGAGCCGCACGCCGTAGTGCTCGGCGGCGACGGACAGCGTGCGCTTGCCGCGGCGGTAGGTGTCGACCGCCTTGTCGATGACGAGGGGGTCGATGACGGGGCCGGTGTCGCGGAGCGGCTCGACGCCGTGGCGCACGGCCTCCCGGTTGAGGAGCGTGAGGTCGTACGGCGCGTTGTAGACCACGAGCGCCAGGCCGCGGGCGAACACCTCGCGGATGGTCGTGACGATCTCGAGGACCACCGCGGCGGCGTCGCGCCCCTCGGCGCGGGCGCGCTCCGTGGTGACGCCGTGGATGGCGGCGGCGCCCGCGGGGATCTCGACGCCGGGATCCGCCAGCCAGTCGTGCCGTTCGGTGACCTCCCCGTCGGCGTCGAGCACGACGATGCACGCCGTGACGATGCGCGCGGTCTCGACGTCCACCCCCGTCGTCTCGAGGTCGAAGGAGGCGAGGGAGTGGTGCCAGCGGGAGCTCATCCTGTAGATGCTACGGGCGACCGCCGATGGCGGGCGCACCCATGTGGAGCCAGTAGAAGCTCTGCGTGGCGAGGGTGAGGGTGAGCCGGCCGTCGTCGCCGACCGTCGGGAAGACGCCGCCGCCGAAGAGGTCGTAGAGCTGCGAGCCCGCGAAGTCGGACGCGTCGATCGTGACGGACACCGGGTTGTGCGCGAACGAGAAGACGCAGAGCACGTCCTCGGCGCGGTCGCCGAAGTGGGTGCCGCTGCCCTCGTACGAGCGCACGAACGCGAGGACGCTCTCGTGGTCGGTCGGCAGCACGCGGATGGTGCCCTGGCCGAAGACCGGGTGCGCCTTCCGCACGTGGATGACGTTCCGCACCCAGTGCAGGAGGGAGCGGGACTGGGCGAGCTGCGACTCCACGTTGATCTGCGCGTAGTTGTAGACGAGCGACTGCACGACGGGCAGGTAGAGCTTGCCCGGGTCGGCCGTGGAGAACCCGGCGTTGCGGTCGGGGGTCCACTGCATGGGCGTGCGCGACGCGTCGCGGTCCGGCAGCCAGATGTTGTCGCCCATGCCGATCTCGTCCCCGTAGTAGAGGAACGGGCTGCCGGGGAGCGAGAACAGGAGGGCGTGCACGAGCTCGAGCTCGGCGCGCGAGTTGTCGAGCAGCGGGGCCAGGCGGCGTCGGATGCCGATGTTGACGCGCATGCGCGGGTCGTACGCGTACCAGCCGTACATCGCCTGCCGGTACTCCTCGCTGACCATCTCGAGCGTGAGCTCGTCGTGGTTGCGGAGGAAGACGCCCCACGCGGCGGCGTCGGGGATCTCGAACGTCTCGCTCATGATCCGCTTCAGCTCGTCCGCCGTCTGCGAGCGGAGCGAGTAGAAGATGCGCGGCATGATCGGGAAGTCGAACGCCATGTGGCACTCCGGCTCCTCCTCGGTGCCGAGGAACGCGGACACCTCGCGGGGCCACTGGTTCGCCTCGGCGATGAGGATCCGGCCCGGGTACTCCTCGTCGACCATGGCGCGGAGGCGCTTGAGGAACTCGTGCGTCGCGGGCTCGCCCTCGCCGTTGCCCTCCTCGGTCTCGTAGAGGTACGGGATCGCGTCGAGGCGGAGGCCGTCGACGCCCATGTCGAGCCAGTGGCGGATGACGCCGTAGATGGCCTCGTGCACCTTGGGGTTGTCGAAGTTGAGGTCGGGCTGGTGCGAGAAGAAGCGGTGGAAGAAGAACTGGCGGCGCACCGGGTCGAAGGTCCAGTTGGACTCCTCGGTGTCGACGAAGATGACGCGGATGTCCTCGTACTTCTCGTCGGTGTCGCTCCAGACGTAGAAGTCGCCGTAGGGGCCGTCGGGGTCGGACCGGGACTGCTGGAACCACTCGTGCTGGTCGGAGGTGTGGTTCATCACGAGGTCGATCACGATGCGCATGTTGCGCTCGTGCGACTTGGTGACGAGCTCCTTGAAGTCGTCGAGCGTGCCGAACTCGGGCAGCACCGACATGTAGTCGCTGATGTCGTAGCCGCCGTCGCGGAGCGGGGACTGGAAGAAGGGCGGGATCCACAGGCCGTCGATGCCGAGCCACTGCAGGTAGTCGAGCTTGGAGATGAGGCCCTGGATGTCTCCCGTGCCGTCGCCGTTCGAGTCGACGAAGGAGCGGATCATCACCTCGTAGAAGACGGAGCGCTTGTACCACTGCTTGTCGAGGGTGAGGCCGGGCAGGGTGATGGGGGCGGTGAAGCTCACGGTTCTCCTCAGGGGCGCGACGGGACGCGTCGACGGCGGGGCGGGAAGGCTCGGGGCAACTCTAGGCGCGCCGGGTGCCCGGCCCGGCCCGGCGCGCCCGGGGGCGGGGGCGCCCGCCGCTCGTAGACTCGACCCCGATGAACGTCCCCTCTCCCTACGCCCCGCAGCTCGACCGGATCCCCGTCGTCCGGCGCACCGCCGACCTCCTCGGGAGCCGCACGGCGTGGTGGGAGTACGGATCCGCCGACGTGCGCGACGTGCTCGTGGTCGTGCACGGGTTCCGCGGCGACCACCACGGTCTCGAGCCCGTGGTCGCGCAGCTGCCCGGGGTGCGGATCCTCTCGCCCGACCTGCCCGGCTTCGGCGACTCGGCGCCGCTCGCGGACGCCCGGCACGACATCCCCGGGTACGCCGCCTGGCTCCGCGCGTTCGTCGACGCCACGGGCACGCGCGACGCCACCGTGCTCGGGCACTCCTTCGGCTCCATCGTCGTCACGGCCGCGCTCGCGGACGGCCTGCCGAACCCGCGGGCGATCCTCGTGAACCCGATCGCCGCGCCCGCCCTCGAGGGGCCGCGCGGGATCCTCACCCGGCTCGCCGTGCTCTACTACCGCGCCGCCGCCGTCCTCCCCGAGCGCGCGGGCTTCGGCCTGCTGCGCAACCGCGCGATCGTGCGCGTGATGAGCGAGGCCATGGCGAAGACGCGCGACCGGGGTCTCCGCCGCTGGATCAACGACCAGCACGACAGGTTCTTCAGCGCGTTCGGCGACCGCCGGGTCGTGCTCGAGGCCTTCCGGGCGTCCGTGTCCTCCGACGCGAGCACCTACGCGCCCCGGGTCCGCGTGCCCGTGCTGCTCGTCGCGGCCGAGCGCGACGACATCACGCCCGTCGCGGCCCAGCACCGGCTGCGCGGGCTGTTCGCGGACGCGCGCCTCGAGGTCATCCCGCGCGTCGGGCACCTGATCCACTACGAGACGCCCCGGGAGGCCGCCGGCTTCATCCGCGCGTTCCTGGACGAGGGGAGCGCGTCGTGAGGCTCGTGTTCGACTGCCGGTACACGCGCCTCGGGCGCCACGACGGGATCAGCCGCTACGGCGCCGAGCTCGTCGCGCGCCTCGGGGAGCGCTTCGACGTGACCATGCTCATCAGCGACCACCGGCAGCTCGAGCTCCTGCCCGACCTGCCATGGCAGCTCGTGAGCGCGCCGACGGGGGCGTCGGAGCCGTGGGTCGCCCGACGCGTGCGGCGGCTGCGGCCCGACGTGGTCTACAGCCCGATGCAGACCATGGGCTCCCGCGGCCGCGACTACCCGCTCGTGCTCACGCTGCACGACCTCATCTACTACCGCCACCGGCGCCCGCCGCGCGACCTCCCCGTCGGGGTGCGCGCCCTGTGGCGCGCCTTCCACCTCGCCTGGTGGCCCCAGCGCATGCTGCTCGACCGGGCGGACGCGATCGTGACGGTGTCCGAGACGACGCGCGGGCTGATCCGCCGGCACCGGCTCACCTCCCGCCCCGTCGTCGTCGTGCCCAACGCCGCGGAGCTCGCGCCGGCGCCCGACGGCGTGCCCGACGGGCCGCGCGAGGCGCCCGCCGAGCGGACGCTCGTGTACATGGGCTCGTACATGCCGTACAAGAACGTCGACGCCCTGGTGCGCGCCGCGGACGACCTGCCCGACCACGAGCTCCACCTGATGAGCCGCGTCTCCGCCCCCGAGCGCGCACGGCTGGAGGCGCTGGCCGACGGCGCGCGCCTCGTCTTCCGCGACGGCGCGAGCGACGCCGAGTACGCCCGGACGCTCCGGCGCGCCACCGCGCTCCTCACGGCGTCGCGCGACGAGGGCTTCGGCATCCCCGTCATCGAGGCGATGAGCGTCGGGCTCCCCGTGGTGGTCAGCGACATCCCGATCTTCCGCGAGATCGGCGGGGACGCCGCGATCTACGTCGACCCGGAGGATCCCGAGGGCTTCGCCGCCGCGGTCCGCGCCCTCGACGACCCCGCGGAGTGGCGCCGTCGCTCCGCCGCGTGCGTCGCCCGGGCCGCGGCCTACGACTGGGACCGCTCGGCCGCCGCGCTCGGGGACCTGCTCGAGCAGGTCGCGCGGGCGCGGAACCCGGCGGCCTGACCGCGGGCGGCCGGGCCGGCCGAGGATCCACCGGGGTCCGCGTCCGCCGAGGGGTCGTGCGGGCCTGGCGTCCGACGACGGGCCAGGCCGGCCGCGCGTCCGCCGACGGGTCAGGCGGGACGGGCGTCCGACGACGCCACGGAGGCCGCGAGCTCCGCGACGCCGCCGAACCGCAGCAGCGACAGCGTCCCGTCGACCACGCCGAAGGTGTGCGCCGAGCCGTTCTCGATCATGGGGCCGGGGCGGCCGGTGAGCGAGGCGTCGAGGTTGCGGGCGAGCGCCGCGATCACCCCGCCGTGCGACACGACGACGAGCGAGCCGCCCGGGTGCTCCTCCGCGAGGCGCAACAGCGCCCCGCCCGCCCGCTCCGTCACGGACTCGACGGTCTCGCGGCCGGGGACGTCGCCGTCCGGGAAGCGCGCCTCGATCTCGGAGTGCGTGAGGCCCTCGGCGAGGCCGTAGCGGCGCTCCGCGAGCGCCGGCTCCGGACGGGGGCCGGCGCTGGGGGAGCCGCCGAGCGCGAGGTGCTCGACGATGATCGACGCCGTCTCGAACGCGCGCCCGAGGGGGCTGGCGTACACGGCGTCCCACCCGGGTCCGCCGCCGACCGCCTCCGCGAGCAGCGCGCCCGCGGTGGCCGCCTGCGCCCGGCCGGTGTCGTCGAGGGGGATGTCGCTCGACCCCTGCACGCGGCGCTCCACGTTCCACGCGGTCCGGCCGTGGCGGACGAGCACGATGCGGGTCACGCGGCGAGCTCCGTCGCGATGGCGCGGAGGGTCTCGCTGGTGCCGCCCTCGAGGCGCACGGTGGCGCGTGCGTCGCCCTTGGTGATGCCGCGGTTGAGGATCACGATCGGCATGCGGCTCCTCCGCGCCAGCTCGAGCAGGCGGATGCCGGAGTTCACGGCGAGCGAGGACCCGGCGATGAGGAGCACGTCCGCGTCGGAGACGATGGCACTCGCCTCCTGGAAGCGCTCCGTGGGAACGAGCTCGCCGAAGAAGACCACGTCGGGCTTGAGCATGCCGCCGCAGACGCTGCAGACCGGGATCCGGAAGCGGTCGACGTCGTGCACCTGCGCGTCGCCGTCGGGGTTCAGCTCCACCGCGTCGGGCTGGTCGAGCCAGGGGTTCTCGGCGCTGATGCGGTCGGCGATCGCCGACCGGGCGTAGGCCTGGCCGCAGTCGAGGCAGAGGACGCGGTCGAGGGATCCGTGCAGGTCCACCACGCGGCGGGAGCCGGCGCGCTCGTGCAGGCCGTCGACGTTCTGGGTCACGAGGCCCGACACGACGCCGGCGCCCTCCAGGTCGGCGAGCGCGGCGTGCCCGTCGTTGGGCCGCGCCGAGCTGAAGGCCTTCCAGCCGAGGTGGCCTCCCGCCCAGTAGCGGCGGCGGAAGTCGTCGCCCTCGCTGCGGAACTGCTGGAACGTCATCGGGTTCCGCTTCGGGGCGCCCTCGCCGCGGTAGTCGGGGATGCCCGAGTCGGTGCTGAGGCCCGCGCCCGTGAGGACCGCCGTGCGGCGGCCGCGCATCAGGTCGACGGCCTCGGCCACGGTGGATCCCGCGGGGGGCAGGGGATCGTCGCGGAGAGCGGTGCTCATGGGGCCTCCCGGTGCCGAGCGGACGCCCGGCCCCGTCGGCGGGCGACGACGGGGCAGGGCATCATTGTCCTGCCGAGTCTAGACAGCGCACCCCCGCGATGGCTCCGCGCGAGCAGCGCCGTCCACGCGGCGCACGGAGAGGACCGGCGTGCACATCCACCGCATCGAGGACCTCGACTCCCCGGGGCTCGAGGACTACTCCCGCCTCACCGACGTGGCGCTCCGCCGCGTCAGCGAGCCGGCGGGCGGCCTCTACATCGCCGAGTCGACCAAGGTCATGGGACGCGCGCTCGCGGCGGGCCACGTGCCCCGCTCCGTGCTCCTGCAGGAGCAGTGGCTCGACGACGTGGCGCCGCTCCTCGAGGCGTTCCCGGACGTGCCCGTCTTCGTGGGCGAGGCCGCGGTGCTCGAGCGGCTCACCGGGTACAACCTGCACCGCGGGGCGCTCGCCGCCATGCACCGGCCGCCGCTGCCCGCGGTCGCCGACGTGCTGCGCGACGCCCGACGCGTGGTCGTGCTCGAGGACGTCGTCGACCACACGAACGTCGGCGCCATCTTCCGCGCCGTGGCCGGCATCGGGGCCGACGCCGTGCTCATCACCCCGCGCTGCGCCGACCCGCTCTACCGCCGGAGCGTCCGGGTCAGCATGGGCACCGTGCTGCAGGTGCCGTGGACCCGCCTGCCCGAGTGGCCGGAGGCCGTGACGCTCCTGCACGAGGCCGGCTTCCACCTCGCCGCGCTCGCCCTCGAGGACGACGCCGTGACGCTCGACGCCTTCGCGGCGGATCCGCCGGAGCGGATCGCGCTCGTCCTCGGCACCGAGGGCGACGGCCTCAGCCGCGCCGCGCTCCGCCACGCCGACTCGACGGTCGTCATCCCCATGCTGCACGGCGTGGACTCGCTCAACGTCGCCGCCGCGAGCGCCGTCGCGCTCTACGCGCTCCGGGTGCCCGCGTGAGCCGCGCCCGGCGCATCGCCCTCACCGGGGTCGCGGCCGCGCTCCTCGTCTCGGGCGGCGTCTACGTCCCGGTCACGCTGACTGCGGATCCGGCCCCGGCGGTCGCGCAGGTCGACGCGCCCGATCCGGTCGTCAACGTCCTCACGCCCGAGGCGTGGCCGGGCGCGGGCGTCTCCGCGGTGGGCGCCGTCGGCTTCGACGGGGTCCTCGCGACGGACGACGCGACGCCCACGCCGCGCCCGATGGCGAGCATCACCAAGATCGTCACCGCCCTCGTGGTGCTGCAGGCCAAGCCGCTCGCGCCCGGCGAGGAGGGGCCGCAGGTGACCTTCACGGCGGAGGACGAGGCGCTGCGCGGGCAGATCCTCCAGCAGGACGGCATCGTCGAGCCGGCCGTGCCGGGCACGAGCCTCGCCCAGCGGGACCTCCTCGAGGGCGCGCTGCTCGCGAGCGCCAACAACTACGCCGCGGCGCTCGGGGTGTGGGCGTACGGATCCAACGACGCGTTCGTCGCCGCGGCGAACGCCTGGCTCGCGGAGCACGGGCTGACCGGCACGCACGTCGCCGACGCCATGGGGCTCTCGCCCGAGACCGTGAGCACGACCGCGGACCTCGTGCGCATCGGCGAGATGGCACTCGCCGACCCCGTGCTCTCCGGGATCGTCGACCAGCGGAGCGCGGACCTCCCCGGCGTGGGGACCATCCAGAACCGCAACATGCTGGCAGCGGTACCGGGCTTCCGCGGGATCAAGACGGGCACGCTCGACCAGGCGGGCAAGTGCCTGCTGTGGGCGGTGGACACGAAGGTGGGCGACCGCGACGTGACGCTCGTCGGGATCACCCTCGGGGCCCGCGACCACGCGGAGCTCGCCCGCCAGGTGGTGGCGCTCCTGCCCACCGTGACCGCGAACCTGCACGTGGTGCGGGTCGCCACCGCGGGGGAGCCGTTCGCCGACTACGCGACCGCATGGGGCGCCACGGCGCAGGCCGTCGCCACCGAGGACGAGTCGCTCCTGGTGTGGGGCGACACGCCCGTGACCACGACCGTCGACGCGCGCGGGGCGGGAGAGGCCGCAGCGGGCGATGCGGTGGGCACGGCGACCGTCACCGCCGGCGCGCAGAGTGTGGAGGTGCCTCTCGCGCTCGACCGCGCGATCCCGGGCCCCGACGGATGGTGGCGCCTGGGCAACCCCGCGGAGCTGCTCGGCTGATGACCGGCGTCGCGGGTCAGCCGCCCGCGTCGACCCGCGTCCACGGCGAGGCGTCCGGCCGCTTGGCCGTGCGCCCGTCGCCGGAGGACTGGTGGCGGAGCCGCCGCAGCACCCACGGCACGAAGTAGGACCGCGCCCAGTCGATGTCGCCCGCGCGCGCCTGCCGCCACGTGCGCGCCGGGAGCGGCTCGGGCTTCCGGGGCTCGAGGTCGTTCTCCACGGCGAGCGCGGCGAGCACCATGCGCGCCACCGTGTGGTGGCCGAGCGGCGCGAGGTGCAGCCGGTCGACGTCCCACATGCGCGGGTCCTGGATCTCGGTGAGCGACCACTGGTCGGCCACGATGCAGTCGTGCCGGGCGGCGATCGCGCGGATGTCCTCGTTGTAGATCGCGACCTTGCCGCGGAGGCGCCCGAACACGGGGGAGAACTTGACGTCGGTGCCCGTGAAGAGCACCACGGTCGCGCCCTCGGAGGAGAGCCGGGCGACCATGCCGTCGAGGCGGTCCGCGAGCCGGTCGGGGTCGGCGCCCGGCCGGAGGATGTCGTTGCCGCCCGCGGAGAGGGACACGAGGTCGGGGTGCAGGGCCAGGGCCGGCTCGACCTGCTCGTCGGCGATCTGCGCGAGGAGCCGTCCGCGGATGGCGAGGTTCGCGTAGGAGAAGCCCTCGACCTGATCCGCGAGCACCTCGGCCACGCGGTCCGCCCAGCCCCGGTGCCCGCCCGGGCTGCCCGGCTCGGGATCGCCGATGCCCTCCGTGAAGGAGTCGCCGAGGGCGACGTAGCGGCGCCAGGGGTGGGGCTCGGTCATGCGGTTCCTTCCGGGTGGGGCGCCTCCCATCATAGGAACGGCCTCGCGCCGGGGGTCGCGTCCGCTGCGCGGGAATGACCACGGCGACGAGTTGGTTGAGCTCTCAAGCAACCTGATCCACCCCGAGCGAACCCGAGGACCCATGCCCGACCTGCTCTCCGCCGACACGACCATGGGGCCCGTGACCCTCCTGGTCCGCGACCTCGACGCCATGACCGCCTACTACCGCGACGCCGTCGGCCTCGACCTCCTCGCCGAGGGCCGGGGGTCCGCGACGCTCGGCCGGGGGAGCGCCCCCGCCGTGATCCTGGAGACCGGGCACGGCCTCGACCTGCCGAGCCCCGGGGACGCGGGCCTCTTCCACACGGCCGTGCTCTTCGACACCCCCGCGGCCCTGGCGCGCTCGGTCGCCTCCGTCGCGCGTCGCGCGCCCGGCACGTACGCGGGCAGCGCCGACCACCTGGTGAGCCGCGCGTTCTACTTCACCGACCCCGAGGGCAACGGCGTCGAGCTCTACACCGACCGCCCGCGGGACGAGTGGACGTGGGAGGACGGGCACGTCGTCATGGGCTCGCTCCGCCTCGACCCGAACGCCTACCTGCAGCAGGAGCTCGCGCCCGTCGCCTCGCCCGCGGACGACGCGGCCGGCATCGGGCACGTGCACCTCCAGGTGGGCGACACGGAGACGGCGAGCGCGTTCTACGTCGACACGCTCGGCTTCGAGCTCGTCGCCGGCTGGCACGGCTCGGCGATCTTCGTCTCGGCCGGCGGGTACCACCACCACATGGCCATGAACACCTGGAACAGCCGCGGCGCGGGTCGGCGTCCCGCGACGCTCGGGCTCGGCACCGTCCGCATCGAGGTGCCCACGCGCGACGAGGTCGAGGCCGTCGACGCGCGGCTCCGCCGCGCGGGCGTGGCCACGCGGGACGACGGGCGCGCGCTCGCGTTCGAGGACCCGTGGGGCAACGCGCTGGTCCTGTCGGCCGGCTGAGCGGCGGGATCCGGGCCCCCGGGCTGCCGCCTGCCCGGGGGAGGATGGGCGCATGACGCCGGCCGACCCGCTCGATCCGCACGCGCTCCTCGACGACGCCCTGCTCGAGCGGATCCGCTCCCGGGCCGCCGGCTACGACGAGCGCGCCGCCTTCTTCACGGAGGACCTGGCGGAGCTGCGGGAGGCGGGGTACCTGCGCCTCCTCGTGCCGCGCGACCTCGGCGGATCCGGCGCCTCGCTCGCGGACGCCGTGCGCTGCCAGTCGCTCCTCGCGGAGGCCGCTCCCGCGACGGCCCTCGGCGTCGGCATGCACCTCGTCTGGACGGCCGTCGCGCGGATCCTCGCCGACCGCGGCGACGACTCCCTCCGCGGCGTGCTCGAGGACGCCGCCCGCGGCGAGGTGCTCGCCTTCGCCATCAGCGAGCCCGGCAACGACGCCGGCCTCGGCGACGCCCGCACGCGCGCCGTGCCCGACGGCACGGGCGGCTACCGCTTCACGGGCACGAAGGCGTCCGCGAGCATGTCGCCCGCGTGGACCCGGCTCGGGCTCTTCGGCCGGGACGACCTCGATCCCGAGCGGCCCCTCCTCGTGCACGCCTTCGTGCGCCGCGACGCGCCGGGCCTCGAGATCGTCCCCGACTGGGACACCCTCGGCATGCGGGCGACGCGCAGCGACAGCGTCGAGCTGCGCGACGTGCACGCGCCCGCCGCCGACGTCGTCCGCCGCCGCGAGGCGGGACGCCGCGACGACCCCTTCGCGCTCGCGGTCCTCCAGGCCTTCGAGCTGCTGATCGCGTCCGTGTACGCGGGGCTCGGCCGGCGCGCGCTCGACCTCGCGGTCGCGTCCGCGCGGAGCAGGACCTCCCACGCCGCGGGCGGAGCGTCCCTCGCCGTCGACCCCGCCGTGCGCGCGCTCGTCGCCGAGGCGGCCCTCCAGCAGGACGCCCTCGCCCCGCAGCTGCGGGCGCTCGCCGAGGACGTGGACCGCGGCGTCGACCACGGCGACCGGTGGCCGTCGCTCCTCGTGGGCGCCAAGGCCCGCGCCACGCGCACCGCGGCGGACGTCGTGCGCGCGGCCGTCGGCGTCGTCGGCGGATCGGCGTTCCGCACAGGCGACGAGCTCGGCCGCCTGCACCGCGACGCGCTGGCCGGCGGCTTCCACCCGCCGAGCGACCGGCAGGCCGCCGAGACGCTCGCGACGGCGCTCCTCGGGCCCGCCGCGCGCCCGGTCTGAGCGCACGCCGGGCAGCCGCTCGACGTGCGCCGAGGGGCGGGGGAGGCGACGCGCCCGGCCGTCCGCCGGGCTCCGGATCCGCCGGACGGGGAGCGCCGGGACGCCTCGCCGACGGTCGTGCGGATCCGCTCCCGCCGTCCTCCCCGACGGGGGCGCGAGCCGTCGGGCCGACGGTCGCGGGCGGGTATCGTGAGGTCGAGTGAGCACCCTGCCGTCCCCTCCTCCGCACGTCGGATCCGCCGCGGCCGAGCACCTCTCGCCGGCCTTCCCGGAGCGCGCCGCCTGGGGCACCGTCAGCAAGCTGCGGGCGTGGCAGGAGGAGGCCCTCACCGCCTACTTCGAGAACGAGCCGCGCGACTTCCTCGCCAACGCGACGCCGGGCGCCGGCAAGACCACGTTCGCGCTCCGGCTCGCCTCCGAGCTGCTGCACCGCAAGACCGTCGACCGGATCACGGTCGTCGCCCCCACCGAGCACCTCAAGAAGCAGTGGGCCGACGCCGCGGCGCGCGCGGGCGTGCGCCTCGACCCGATGTACAGCAACAGCTCCGGCGCCCTCGGCCGGCACTACCACGGGGCCGCCGTCACGTACGCGCAGGTGGCCGCGAACCCCTACCTGCACAAGACCATGACCGAGTCGAGCCGCACCCTCGTGATCCTCGACGAGGTCCACCACGGCGGCGACGCGCTCAGCTGGGGCGACGCGATCCGCGAGGCCTTCGAGCGCGCGACCCGCCGCCTCTCGCTCACCGGGACGCCCTTCCGCTCGGACACGGCGCCCATCCCGTTCGTCAGCTACCTCCGCGACCACCGCGGCGTCCGCCTCTCGCAAACCGACTACGACTACGGCTACGGCCGCGCGCTCGCCGACGGCGTCGTCCGGCCCGTCATCTTCCTCGCCTACGCCGGCAGCATGCGCTGGCGCAACAAGATGGGCGACGAGATGGAGGCGCAGCTCGCCGAGGGCAACACGAAGGACATCACCTCGCAGGCGTGGCGCACGGCGCTCGCCCCGGACGGGGAGTGGATCCCGCAGGTGCTCGCCGCGGCCGACCGCCGCCTCAGCGAGGTGCGGCAGTCGATCCCGGACGCGGGCGGCCTCGTCATCGCGACGGACCACACCACCGCGCGCGCCTACGCCGCGATCCTCCAGCGCCTCAGCGGCCAGCCCGTCACCCTCGTCCTCTCCGACGACGTCGAGGCGAGCGCGAACATCGACCGCTTCTCCGCCGGCACCTCGCGGTGGATGGTCGCGGTGCGCATGGTGTCCGAGGGCGTCGACGTGCCCCGGCTGGCCGTCGGCGTGTACGCCACCAGCGCGTCCACCCCGCTGTTCTTCGCGCAGGCCATCGGCCGCTTCGTGCGGGCCCGCCGCCGCGGCGAGACGGCGTCGATCTTCCTGCCCAGCGTCCCGAACCTCCTCGTGCTCGCCAACGAGCTCGAGCGGCAGCGCGACCACGCCCTCGACCGCGACTCCTCGAAGGAGGGCGACCTCTACAACCCCGAGGACGCCATGATGGGCGAGGCGAACCGCAGCGAGAAGGGGTCCGACTCGCTCCTCAGCGAGTTCTCCTTCGAGGCCATGGGGTCCGAGGCCACCTTCGACAAGGTGCTCTTCGACGGCGCCGAGTTCGGGCAGATGGCCGACATCGGCAGCCTCGAGGAGGAGGAGTTCATCGGGCTCCCCGGGATCCTCGAGCCCGAGCAGGTGCGTGAGCTCCTCGCCCAGCGGCAGCACCGGCAGTCCAAGCACGCCAGCGAGCGGGAGCGCAAGCAGGCGGAGAGCGGCGCCCCCAAGGACCCCGACGACATCCCGCTGTACCGCACGCTCAAGGAGCAGCGGCAGCTCCTCAACAGCCTCGTCGGCATGCGCGCCAAGCTGCACGGCGAGCCGCACGGGCTCGTGCACGCGGAGCTCCGGCGCGTCTGCGGCGGGCCCGCGGTCGGCCAGTGCAGCGTGACGCAGCTGCAGCAGCGGATCGACCAGCTCCGCAGGTGGATGCGCAGCTAGCGGGCGCGGTCGTGGTCCGGCGGGCAGCTCCGGAGGTGGATGCGCAGCTGACGGGCGCGGTCGTGGTCCGGCGGGCAGCTCCGGAGGTGGATGCGCAGCTGACGGGCGCGGTCGTGATCCGGCGGGCAGCTCCGCAGTGGGATGCGCAGCTGACGTCCCCGGCGGCGCCGGCCTACGGCGCGGTCACGAAGCCGTGGTCGACCATGAAGCGGTAGGCGACGTCCGCGGGCTCCTCGCCCTGGTCGTCCACCTCCAGGTTCATCTTCCGGAGCGCGTCGTCGGTGATCTCGGGGGAGATGCGGTCGAACACGTCCTCGAGCCCCGGGTACTCGGCGAGCGTCGCGCTGTCGAGCACGGGCGCCACGTTGTACGCGGGGAAGAACCCGAGGTCGTCCTGCAGGATCGTGAGGCCCAGCTTGTCGATGCGCCCGTCCGTCGTGTACACCTCGCCGAACTGGCAGGTGCCGCGGTCGGCCGCCGTGTAGACCGCGCCGGTGTCGAAGATCGAGACGTTGCCGTCGGGCACGCCGTCCGCGGATCCGCGCGGGATGCCGTAGGCCTCCAGCAGCGGCGACAGCCCGTCGCTCCGGGAGTTGAACTCCGCCTCCACGCAGAACGTCCGCTGGTCCACGGGCAGGTCCGCGATCTGCGACAGCTTCGTGATGCCGAGCCGGTCCGCCTCCTCGCTGCGCATCGCGAGCGCGTACGTGTTGTTGAGCGGCGCGGGGGTCAGCCAGGTGAGCCCGTTCGCCGCATCCGCGTCGCGCACGGCCTCGTACTGGGCGCGCTGGTCGGGGATGCCGGACTTCTCGCCGAGGTAGCTGAGCCAGGCCGTGCCCGTGTACTCCCACGTCATGTCGGCGCCGTGGCTCGTCATGAGCTCGCGCGCGGGCACGCTGCCGGGCACGTTCGTCTCGTCCGTGACCTGGAAGCCCGCCGCCTTCGCCGCGATGACCGCGATCTTGCCGAGGATCAGCTGCTCGGTGAAGTTCTTGGACGTCACCGTGAGCGACGCGCCCGGCGGCAGGTCGAGCGGCCGGATGGAGCCGGGCGCCGCGTCCGGCACGTAGGCGGTCGCGGGCTGCAGGCCGCACCCCGTGAGGGTCGCGAGCGCGGCGACGGCGAGCGCGGGGGCCGCGAGCATGCGGCGCCGGCGGCCGGATCGGGGGAGGAGCGGCACGGTCAGAGTCCCTTCGGGCGGGCGACGTGCTCGACGATGCGGCCGAGCCAGTCGATGGCGAGCGCGAGGAGCGCGATGAGGAGGGCCCCGGAGACGAGGACGGGGTAGAGGTAGAGGCTCACGCCCGTGGTGATGAGGACGCCCAGGCCGCCGCCGTTCACGAACGCGGCGAGGGCTGCGGTGCCGACGAGGAGCACGAGGGCGGTGCGGATCCCGGCGAGCATCACGGGCACGGCCAGCGGCAGCTCGATGCGGAACAGCACGGCGACGCGGCTCATGCCCATCCCGCGGCCGGCCTCGACGAGGCGCTCGTCGACGCCGCGGATGCCGAGCACGGTGTTCCGGAGGACGGGCAGCGCCGCGTAGAGCACCAGGGCGACGAGGCTCGCCGTGAAGCCGTCGGGGACGGCCATGGCGAGCAGCACCACGAGCCCGATCGCCGGCGCCGCCTGCCCGAGGTTCGCGACCGCGAGCACCGGCGCGGAGAACCGCCGGAAGCGGGCGCGCGTGAGGAGGACCCCGAGCGGGATGGCGAGCACCAGGACGATCGCGGCGGCGGTGAACGTGAGGACGAGGTGCTCGAGGGTCGCCTTCCCCAGCGCCGCGGGGGCGAGGGTCGTGCGCTCCACTGCGGTGAGCGGCGCGATCAGCAGCCAGGCGACGTAGCCCGCGAGGACCACCGCGATGGCGACGGGCTGCGCGACGAGCCCGCGCCAGGTGCTCGCGCCGCGGGGGACGCCGGTGCGCGCGTCGAGGGCGATGCTCATGCGCCCGGCCCCTCCGCGACGTCGGACGCGGCGGCGGCGGACGCGGCGGCGTCGGCCCGCTCGGCGTCGGCGCCGACCGTGCCGATCGTGCCGGTGTTGGTCCCCACGGGCGCGTCGTCCTGGCCGTCGGCGGCCGAGGCCCGGGCGCTCGTGATCGCGTCCATCACCGTCTCGACGTCGATCACCCCGAGGAAGGCGCCGCCGCGTCCGGTGACGAGCGCGGCGCCGGCGCTCGAGACGAGCATCGTGTCGAGGGCGTCGTTGAGGGTCGCGCGGGCGCCGATCACGGGCAGCCGAGGCTCGGGGACCCGACCGACCGCCTCGAGCCGGCCGAGCTGGCGGCGGGACAGCCACTGGAGGGGGCGCTCGCGCGCGTCGACGACCACCGCGTGGCCGTGGCCGACCTCGTCCATGCGGGCGAGCACGTCGCGCGCCGCGTCGCCGGGGTGCGCGATCACGGCGGAGGCGAGCGGCACCTCGTCCACGCGCCGGAGCGTCAGCTGCTTGAGCCCGGCGCCGGATCCGATGAACTCCTCCACGAACGCGTCGGCGGGCTCGGCGAGGATGCGCTCCGGGGTGTCGTACTGGACGATGCGCGCGCCCTCGGCGAAGACGACGATCCAGTCGCCGAGCTTCACGGCCTCGTCGAAGTCGTGCGTGACGATGACGATGGTCTTCTGCAGCTCGGCCTGGATGCGCAGCAGCTCGTCCTGCAGCCGCTGCCGCGTGATCGGGTCCACGGCGCCGAAGGGCTCGTCCATGAGCAGCACGGGCGGGTCGGCGGCGAGCGCCCGGGCCACGCCCACGCGCTGCTGCTGCCCGCCGGACAGCTCCTTCGGGTAGCGGTCGCGGTACTGCTCGGGGTCGAGCGAGACGAGCTCGAGCAGCTCGTCGACGCGGGCGCGGATCCGGGCGGCGTCCCAGCCGAGCATCTTCGGCACGACGGCGATGTTGGCGGCCACGGTCATGTGCGGGAACAGCCCGCCGGCCTGGATCACGTAGCCGATGCGGCGCCGCAGCTCGTCGCCGTCGATCCCCGTGACGTCCTCGTCGCCGAGGACCACGCGTCCCTCGGTGGGCTCGATGAGCCGGTTGATCATCTTGAGCGTCGTGGTCTTGCCGCAGCCGGAGGGGCCGACGAGCATCACGATCCTCCCCGCGGGGATCTCGAGCGTGATGCCATCGACGGCGGGCTTCGCCTGGCCGGGGTAGCGCTTGGTGACGCGGTCGAGCAGGATCGACCGGCCGCTGATCTCGGGGGTGCCGGGGGTCGTGGTGGTGGTCTCAGACACGGATGCCTCTCGGTGTGGTGAGCCGGCCGATGCCGACGAGGACGAGGTCGAGCAGGAGGGCGAGCAGGACGACGCCGACGACGCCGGTGAGGACGGACTCGGTCGAGTTCTGGCCGCCGAGGCGGGAGAGCCCGGAGAAGATGAAGCCGCCGAGCCCCGGTCCCAGCACGTAGGCGGCGACCGCGGCGATGCCCATGACCATCTGCGCGGACACGCGGATGCCGCCGAGGATGACGGGCCAGGCGAGCGGCAGCTCCACGCGGAGGAGCGTGCGCATCCGCCCCATGCCGATCCCGCGCGCGGACTCGACGATCGCCGGGTCGATGCCCGCGAGCCCCACCACCGCGTTGCGGAGGATGGGGAGGGTCGCGAAGAACGTGACGACCGCGACCGCGGGGGGCACGCCAAAGCCGAGGGGCGCGATGAGCAGTCCCACCAGCGCGAACGCGGGGAGCGTGAGGCCGATGGCGGACACGCTGTTGGCGAGCGACGTGAGCGGGCGGCTGCGGTACACGGCGGCCGCGATGCCCACGGCGATCAGGGTGGCGAGCACCAGGCACTGCACCACGAGGCTGAGGTGCTGCCAGGCGGAGAAGGCGATCTGGTCGGCTCGGGCGGACAGGAAGTCCCACATGTCGGTCTCCTCTGCGTCGGTCGGTCACCGGGAGGGGCGTCGGCGGGGGACACCCTACGCAGGCTTGCCGGGAGGCGCGAAGTTCGCGGGCGCGGCGTGGCAGCTGGTATCACGCGCGCGGCGCGGGCGGGCGCGCCCGTGGTCCAGAGGTGCGCGGGGCGTGCATCCGGCGCTCGGGCGTCGCCCAGGCGACCTCGCCTACGCTCGGCATCCTGGGAGCCGCCCGACCGGCGCCCGCGAGGAGTCCCATGCCCGTCCCGTCGCGCGACGCCGACGCGTACGCCGTGCTCGGAGTGGACGCGGCCGCGTCCCAGGACGAGATCCGCCGCGCCTACCGCCGCCGCGTCCGCGCCGCCCACCCGGACATGGGCGGGAGCGCGGACGAGTTCCAGGCCGTGCGCGACGCGTTCGAGGCCGTCGGCGATCCCGAGAGCCGCGCCCGCTACGAGCGCACCCTCCGCGACACTCCCGCCGCCCCCGAGGACGCGGGACGCGCGCACCCCGCGCACCCGGAGTCGACCGCGGGACCGGCCTGGGATCCGGCCGCGCGCCGCGGCCGCCCGGGAGCGCCCCGGCAGCGCGGCGCCGCGCGCACCCGCAGCTTCGGGCACCCCGGCGGCTTCGCCCGCCTCCGCTACCTGGCGCTCGTGCGGGAGTGGCTGGCGGATCCCGCCGAGCCCGTCGTGCCGGCGACGCCCGTCCCGCCGCGGGGCGGCCCGGCGCTGTCGCCCGAGCCCGGACCGTACGTGCGGCGGACGCGCGCCGTCGCCCCGCCCGTGCTCGCCGTGGTCCTCGCCGTCGTGCTGCTCGTCGCGGGCCTCGGGGCGATCGGCGCGCTCGCGGGCGCGGTCCTCGGCGCGAGCGCGGGCCTCGCCCTCGCCGGCCCCCTCGGCCGCGCCTGGTTCCGCTCGGAGGAGCCGCGTCGCGTCGCCGCCCGACGTCTGCAGGAGGACGTGCTCGCGCACGAGCGGGCGCTGCGCGCCTACCCCGACCTGATGGCGGCCTACAGCGACCGGCTGACGCGCCTCGAGGGGCTCCGCCGGCGCTTCGAGGCCGACGCCTACGCAGCCGACCTCGTCGCGGAGGTCCCCGAGGAGGCGGCCGCGGCCCTCCGCGCCGCCGTGGCCCAGGAGGAGACGGCGCGCGAGCTCATGGAGCTCGGGCCGTCGTACGCGTTCTGGAACGGCGTGGCCGTGCCGCGTTCGGGCGACGCCGTCGACCACCTGGTGCTCGGGCCGCAGGGGCTCGTCGCCGTCGAGTCGGTGCCCGGCGGATCCGCCGCGGCGACCGACCCCGCGGCGCGCGCCGGGGTCCTCCGGAGCCTCGACGCCCGAGCGCGCGCGCTCGCCCGGGAGATGGACGTGCCGGTGGTCGGGCTCGTGCTGTCGCTCCCCTCGGGCGTGCTCGGCGCGGCGCCGGTCGTCCTGCACGGCGCCGACGACCCGCACGCGCTCCCGGCCTACGCCGTCGCGCGCACGCTGCTGGCCGACCACGTCGCCGCGGGCCTTCCCGGCCTCACCGCGATGGAGCCGGAGCGCCTGCTCGCGGTCCGCACCCGGCTCGTGCTCGACGCGCGCTTCGTCTGACGTCGCGCGGCGGGAGCCGGGACGCCGGAGGCGTCGGATCCTCGGGCGCTCAGCGGGGGAGCGGCACGTCCAGCTCGCCCGACCGCACCATCCACTCGACGGCCTCGCGGGCCGCCTCCTCGCTCGTGTACCGCGGCGCGTAGCCGAGCACGTCCCGCGCCTTCTCGATGCTGGCGACGTGGCTGCGGCTGAGGTGCTCCCAGCTGGCGTCCGCGTGCTCCGGGTCGGTGCGCGCCCGGAAGCCGTCCCAGTCGAGGTGCTCCAGCTCGGCCTCGCGGCCGAACCAGGCCGCGGCGGCGTGGGCGAAACCGCGGACGGACAGGGCGCGCTCGGAGACGGCGTGGAAGCTCTCGCCCACGGCCGTCTCGCGGTTCACGACGGCCAGCTGCACCACCTGCGCGACGTCGTCGGCGTGCACGTGGTGCATGGTCTCGCTGCCGGATCCCGGCACGGCGAGGGGCGCGCCCGTGGCGAGCGCGGTCCAGACGGCGGGATCGAGGTTGCCGACGGGCGTGATGACGGGCCAGCCACCGCCGCTGATGTGGCCGGGGTGCACCACCGTGGACGGCACGCCGCCCGACCGCGACTCGTGGATCAGGTACCGCTCGATCTCGGCCTTCCGCACGCCGTACTCGCCGAACGGCTCCTTGGGGTCGTCCTCGCGGAGGGGGAGCGCGGCGCTCAGGCCGTGGGTCCAGATGCTGCCGACGTGGACGAGGTGGCGGATGCGGCCGCGCAGCCCCTCGACGAGGTGGCGCGCCGACTCGGGCGTGAAGCACACGAGGTCGATCACGACCTCGGGCGCGAGCGCCGCGATCCGCTCGGCGAAGGTGCCGGCGGCGTCCTCGGCGTCGCGGTCCGCCGTGACGCGCTCGACGCGGTCCCAGAGCGGGGAGCCGCGGTAGGGCTCGCGGGTGCCGCGGCTGACGGCGACGACGTCGTGGCCGGAGTCGACGAGGCGGGGGACGAGGAATGTCCCGATGTGGCCGGTGGCTCCGATGACGACGACGCGCATCCCGTCACCCTATCGGCGCGGCGGACGGCCGACCGGCCCGGGGATCAGATCCAGCCGCGCTTCCGGAACGCGGCGTAGAGGATGCCGCCCATCACGACCATGAGGCCGAGCGCGAGCGGGTAGCCGTAGGTCCACTTCAGCTCCGGCATGTTGGTGAAGTTCATGCCGTAGATGGTGCCGACGAGCGTCGGCGCGAAGAGGATCGCGGCCCAGGACGAGATGCGCTTGACCTGGTCGTTCTGCGCGAGGCTCGTCTCGGTGAGCCGCTTCATCTCGTCGTTCTGGCGCTGGCCCACGAGGGTCGTGTGCACCGTGAGCGCGTTCTGCAGCAGCGTGCGGAAGGCGTCGGCCCGCTCGGCGACGCGGATGACGTGGTCGTGGACGTCGCGGAAGCCCCGTCGGAGCTCCAGGTCCACGTCGCGCCGCTCGGCGGTGACCCGCAGGTCGTCGAGCATGGCGCCGAGGGGCGCCGTCGCGCGCTGGAAGGCGGTGACCTCGCGCATCAGGGCGTAGATGCGGCGGGAGACGTCGGGATCGGCCCCGAAGATCTGGTCCTCGATCTCGTCCACGTCGTCCTCGAGGCCCGCGGCGACGGGGCCGTACTCGTCGACGACCTGGTCGAGGATCGCGTAGAGCACGGCGGTGGCGCCGAGCCGGAGCAGCTCGGGGTCGTCCTCGAGGCGCCGGCGGACGGCGGACAGGTCGGGCGACTCGGCGTGGCGGATGGTGACCACGAAGTCGGGGCCCACGAACACGTGCAGCTCGCCGAACTCGACGCGCTCGTCGGCGTCGACGTAGCGGGCGGGCCGGAGGACGACGAACCACGTGTCGCCGTAGCGCTCCATCTTCGAGCGCTGGTGGCCGGTGAGGGCGTCCTCGACGGCGAGCGGGTGCAGTCCGAACTCGTCCGCGACGTGGCGGAGCTCGTCGGCGTCCGGCCGGTAGAGGCCGATCCAGGCGAGGCCCTGGCGCTCGCGCAGCACCTCGAAGGTCTCGTCGAGGCTCTCCGGATCCGCGGTGCGGACCCCATGGACGTACACGGCGCTGTCGACGACGGTCATGCGATCTCGCTCTCGGGTCCGGTGGCCTCGTGCGGGCCGAGTGCGACTGTAGCCCGACGCCGGCCGAGGAGCCCGGGAACGGGCGCGCGGTCGTCGCCCGCGGGGACGGGGAGAAAGAGAGAGCCGGCCGGATCCCGAAGGATCCGACCGGCTCTCGTGTGTGTCCGAAGGGGGACTTGAACCCCCACGCCCTAATACGGGCACTAGCACCTCAAGCTAGCGCGTCTACCAATTCCGCCATCCGGACAGGATGTGCGGCCCGCCGTCTCCGGCTGCCGAGAGACGACATTAGCACGGCTCGGGAGGCCTCTCGACCACCCGCGGGCCGGACGCCCGCGCCCGGCCTCGATAGCGTGGACCCATGACCGACACGCTCCCCGACGACCTCGACGCCACCGCCCGGATCGCCCGCGACCTCATCCGGTTCGACACGACCAACCACGGCGAGGGCCGGTCGGAGGGGGAGACGGAGGCCGCCGAGTACGTCGAGCAGCACCTGCTGGACCTCGGGCTGAAGCCGGAGCTGATCGACGCGGCGCCCGGTCGCACGAGCGTCCTCGCGCGCATCCCGGGCCGCAACCGCGACAAGCCCGCGCTCGTCGTGCACGGCCACCTCGACGTCGTCCCCGCCGACCCCGCGAACTGGTCCGTCGACCCGTTCGGCGGCGTGATCAAGGACGGCATGCTCTGGGGCCGCGGCGCGGTCGACATGAAGAACATGGACGCGATGATGATCACCGCGCTGCAGGAGATCATCACCTCGGGCCGCGCGCCCGAGCGCGACCTCATCATGGGCTTCTTCTCCGACGAGGAGGCCGGCGGCGTGCTCGGCTCCGCCTACGTCGTCGAGAACCGCCCCGAGTGGTTCGCCGGCGCGACCGAGGCCATCAGCGAGGTCGGCGGCTACTCGATCGACCTGGCCGGCAAGCGCGCGTACCTGCTGCAGACGGGGGAGAAGGCGCTCATCTGGATCCGCCTGGTCGCCACCGGCACCGCGGGCCACGGCTCGCAGGTCAACCGCGACAACGCCGTCACCCGGCTCGCGGGCGCGGTCGCGCGCATCGGCATGGAGGAGTGGCCCGTCCACCTCACCGACACCACGCGCCAGCTGCTCGACGAGATCGCCCGCATCGTCGGCGCCGACCCGAAGCAGGTCACCCCGGACGACCTGGCGATCGCCACGGGCACGGCGTCCAAGTTCATCGCCGCGACGCTCCGCACGACCACGAACCCGACGCTCCTGGCCGCCGGCTACAAGCACAACGTGATCCCCGACACCGCCGAGGCGCTCATCGACATCCGGGTGCTCCCGGGCGAGGAGGACCAGGTGCTCGCGCGCGTCCGCGAGCTCGCGGGCGAGGGCGTCGAGGTGCGCATCGTGCACCAGGACGTCGGCCTCGAGAACCCCTTCGACGGGCCGCTCGTCGACGCCATGGTCGCCACCCTCGGGACGCACGACCCCGACGCCGAGGTGCTGCCGTACATGCTCTCCGGGGGCACGGACAACAAGGCCCTCAGCCTCCTCGGGATCACCGGATACGGCTTCGCGCCGCTCAAGCTCCCCGCCTCGATGGACTTCCCGGCGATGTTCCACGGCGTCGACGAGCGCGTCCCGCTCGACGCACTAGTCTTCGGGAGGCAGGTCCTCCGCGACCTCCTCCTGACGTACTAGAACCGAGCCCCAGGTGGGCCACCCGACACTTGGAGCACCCGTTTGAGCTATCTCGAGGCGATCATCCTGGGCCTCGTCCAGGGCCTGACCGAGTTCCTGCCCATCTCCTCGAGCGCGCACCTCCGCATCGCCGGGCTCTTCATGGGCGGCGACCCGGGCGCCACGTTCACCGCCATCACGCAGCTCGGCACGGAGCTCGCGGTCGTGGTGTTCTTCCGCAAGCGCATCGGCAAGGTCCTGTCGGCTTGGTCCCGCTCGCTCCGCGGTGGCATGCCGAAGGGCGATCCGGACGTGCGCATGGGCTGGCTCGTCATCATCGGCACCATCCCCATCGGCATCGCGGGCTACCTCTTCCAGGACACGATCCGCAGCACCTTCCGCTCCCTCTGGATCGTCGCGATCGTGCTCATCGTGTTCGGCATCCTGCTCGGCCTCGCCGACCGGTACAGCCGCAGCGACCGCGGGGAGAGGGACATGACCTACGGGCACGGCGTGAGCATCGGAATCGCCCAGGCGCTCGCCCTCGTCCCCGGCGTCTCGCGCTCGGGCGCGACCACGACGGCGGCCCGCGCGTTCGGCTACGCCCGCCCGGTCGCGGCGGAGTACTCGTTCCTCCTCGCGGTGCCGGCGGTGTTCGGCAGCGGCCTCTACGAGCTCGTGAAGAGCTTCGACGAGACCGGGCAGGCGGGCGCCGGGCAGACCGCGGTCGCGACGCTCATCGCCTTCGTCGTCGGCCTCGCGGTCATCGCCGGCCTCATGCGCTACATCTCCACGCGCACGTTCATGCCCTTCGTCGTCTACCGCGTCGCCCTCGGCGTCGTGCTGCTCGTGCTGCTGGGCACGGGCGCGATCGCGGCCTGATCCCGTGCGCGCCTGGTCACGCCCCGCCGTCCCCGCCGTCGCGGGGCAGCCGCCCGTCCCGCACCTGCACGACACGAGCACCGGATCCGTGCGCCCCGCCGAGTGCGCGGGCGACGGCCGCGTGGGCCTCTACGTCTGCGGCATCACCCCCTACGACGCCACGCACCTCGGCCACGCGTCCACGTACCTCGCGTTCGACACGCTGCAGCGCGTGTGGCTCGACCGCGGCTACGACGTCGCCTACGTGCAGAACGTGACCGACGTCGACGACCCGCTGCTGGAGCGCGCCACGGCCACGGGCGTCGACTGGCGCGACCTCGCCGCCGAGCAGGTCGAGCTGTTCCGCACCGACATGGAGGCGCTGCGGATCCTGCCGCCCGACTCCTACGTCGGCGTCACGGAGGTCGTCGACGAGGTGGCGGCCGCGGTCGCCGAGCTCGTGCGCCGCGGCACGGCGTACCCGGTCGCGACGCCGGACGCCGCCGAGCCCGGTGCCCGGGACCTCTACTTCGACGTCGCCCGCGCGGGCGAGGACGGCCCGTGGGCCCTCGGCGACGAGAGCGGCTACGACCGCGACACCATGGCCGTGCTCTCCGCCGAGCGCGGCGGCGACACGGACCGCCCCGGCAAGCGGGACCCGCTGGATCCGCTGCTGTGGCGCGCCGAGCGCGCGGGCGAGCCCGCATGGGACAGCGTCGTCGGCCGCGGCCGGCCCGGCTGGCACATCGAGTGCGCGGTCATCGCCCTGCGCAAGCTCGACCGCCCGGTCACCGTCCAGGGCGGCGGCAGCGACCTGATCTTCCCGCACCACGAGATGTCCGCCGGCCACGCCTCCGCCCTCACCGGCGAGGACTTCGCGTGCGTCTACGCGCACTCCGGCATGGTCGCCTACCAGGGCGAGAAGATGAGCAAGTCGCTCGGCAACCTCGTGCTCGTGTCGCGCCTGCGGGCCGCGGGCGTGGATCCGCGCGCCATCCGCCTCGCGCTCCTCGCGCAGCACTACCGCGCCGACTGGGAGTGGACGGACGCGCTCCTGGAGGAGTCCGTCGCCCGGCTCGCCGCGTGGGACGCCTGGGCCGCCGACGCGACGCCGTCGGCCGACGCCGACGCCGACGCCGTCGCCGGGGAGCCCGGGGAGTCCGGCGAGCTGGTGCAGCTCGTCCGCGAGCGCCTGGCCGACGACCTGGACACCCCCGGCGCGCTCCTGCTGGTCGACCTCCGCGTGGCCACGGGCGTGCCCGCCGCGCCGGTCGAGGTCGAGGCCGTCGACGCGCTCCTCGGTGTGCGGCTCGGGAGCCCGGCGGCCTGACCTCCGCGACGGCCCGCGCCCGCGCGGCGCCGCGCGGGAGGATCCGCCGGTCCCGGCCTCCGGGGCCTACGGCTCCTACGGCTCCCTCGGGTCCTTCGGCTCGCGGGGGCGCCACGGCTCGTCCGGCCGGTCGTCGCCGCGTCCGCGCGGCCCGTCGCCCCGGCGGAGGTACTTCTCGAACTCCTGCGCGATGGCCTCGCCGCTCGCCTCGGGGGAGTCGACCGTGTCGCGCGCCTGCTCGAGCTGCTGGATGTAGGACGCCATGTCCTCGTCCTCGCCCGCCAGCTGGTCGATCCCGGCCTCCCACGTGGCGGCCTCCTCGATGAGCTCGCCGCGCGGGATCACCACGTCGACCATCTCCTCGAGCTTGTCGATGAGCGCGAGCGTGGCCTTCGGCGACGGCGCGCTGTGCACGTAGTGGGGGACCGACGCCCAGAGCGAGACCGTGGGCATGCCCATCTCCTCGGCGCGCTGGGCGATGATGCTGAGGATCCCGACGGGGCCCTCGTACGTGCTCCGCTCGATGCCGAGCTCGGCGCGGACGTCCGCGTTCTCGCTCGTGGAGAAGACCGTGATCGGCCGCGTGTGCGGCACGTCGGCGAGCAGCGCGCCGAGCAGCACGACGCCCTCCACCCCGGCGGCCCGGGCGGCGTCGAGCACCTCGGCGGTGAACGCCGTCCAGTGCCGCGACGGCTCGACGCCGAGGAGGAGGTGGATGCTGCCGCCGTTGTCGCCGCTCACGCCGAGCTGCGCGTCGGCGGCGAGGTCCTGGGCGGGTCGTCGGGGGTCCTTCGGGCCGTAGAGCGTGGCGCCCGGCCACTCGAGCTCGCGCGTGCCGTCCTCCGCGAAGCCGATGGTGGGGCGGTTGAACTGGAAGTCGAAGTAGTCCTCGGGATCCACGGACGACACCGCCTCGAGGTCGAGCAGCTCCTTGAGCGCCCGGACCGCCCCGCTGGCCGCCTCGCCCGCGTCGTTCCAGCCCTCGAAGGCGACGACCAGCAGCCGTCCGCTCACGAACCTCTCGGCATCCGCCACGTGACTCCCGTCCCCGTCCGCCCGGCCGGCGGTCGTCGTACGATCCTAGGACGCGGCGGCCCCCCGGTAGACTCGCTCCCCGTGATCAGCAACAGACCCGCGGCCGTCCTCTGGGACATGGACGGCACCATCGTGGACACCGAGCCCTACTGGATGGTGGCGGAGGAGGCGCTGGTCGGCTCGTTCGGCGGCACGTGGACGCACGAGGACGGGCTCCGCCTCGTCGGCAACGGACTGCCCGACTCCGCGCGCATCCTCCAGGAGGCCGGCGTCGACCTGCCCGTGGGCGAGATCATCGACCGCCTCAGCGACCGCGTGATGGAGCAGATCCTCGTCGAGGTGCCGTGGCGTCCCGGCGCGCGCGAGCTCCTCCGCGCCATCCGCGAGGCCGGCGTCCCCACCGCGCTCGTCACCATGAGCATCGGCCGCATGGCCCGCCAGGTCGCCGACGCCGTGCCCTTCGACGCGTTCGACCACGTGGTCGCCGGCGACGACGTCGCCCGCAGCAAGCCGCACCCCGAGGCGTACCTCGCGGCCGCCGACCTGCTCGGCGTCGACATCCGCGACTGCGTCGCCATCGAGGACTCGGTCCCCGGGGTCGCCTCCGCCGCAGCCGCCGGCGCCACCGTGATCGCCGTCCCGCACCACGTCCCCCTGCCCGCCGACGACGCCTACGTCCTCTGGGACACGCTCGCCGGCCGCACGCTCGCCGACGTCGAGGCCGCCCACGGCGTCCGCCGCGCCGTCGCCCCGACCCGCGACGAGGTGCGCGCATGACCGTCGACACCGCGGCCGCGCGCTTCAGCGGCCCCTTCCGCGCGGGCGATCGCGTGCAGCTCACCGGCCCCAAGGGCCGCCTCAACACGATCCTGCTCGAGCCCGGCAAGGTGTTCCACACCCACCGGGGCATGATCGACCACGACGACCTCATCGGCCTCCCCGACGGCAGCGTCGTCACGAACAGCGCGGGGGTCGAGTGCCTCGCGCTCCGGCCGCTCCTGTCGGACGTCGTCATGTCGATGCCCCGCGGCGCCGCGATCATCTACCCCAAGGACGCCGCCCAGATCCTCGGCCTCGCCGACGTGTTCCCGGGCGCCACGGTCGTGGAGGCGGGCGTCGGATCCGGCGCGCTATCCATGTGGCTGCTGCGCGCCCTCGGCCCCACCGGCACGCTGCTCTCCTTCGAGCGCCGCGAGGAGTTCGCCGACGTCGCCCGCGGCAACGTCTCGAGCTACTTCGGGCACAGCCCGGAGAACTGGTCCATCACGCTCGGCGACCTGGCCGAGGCGCTGCCGACCGTCACCGAGCCGCACTCCGTCGACCGCGTCGTCCTCGACATGCTCGCCCCGTGGGAGTGCGTCGACGCGGTCGCCGAGGCCCTCACGCCCGGCGGCGTGCTGCTCTGCTACGTGGCCACCGTCACGCAGCTGTCGCGCGTCGCCGAGGCGCTGCGCGACACGGGCCTGTTCACGAACCCCGACGCGAGCGAGACGATGATCCGCGGCTGGCACGTCGAGGGCCTCGCGGTCCGCCCCGAGCACCGGATGATCGGGCACACCGGCTTCCTCATCACCGCCCGGCGCCTCGCGCCCGGATCCGTCCTCCCGCAGCTCAAGCGCCGCGCCTCGAAGTCCGACTTCAGCGACGAGGACATGGAGGCCTGGACCCCCGGATCGCTCGGCGAGCGGCGCGTCAGCGACAAGGTCCTGCGCAAGCGCGTCCGCATCGCGGAGCACGGGGCCGAGCTGGCCGGCGCGCGCGACGCGGCCGAGGCGGACGGCGCCGCCGCTCCCGAGGTCCCGGGCGATGCGCCGGAGCCCGCCGACCCCACCGCCTAGGATGACAGGGCCGATCACGCGGGTGCGTGCCGGCCGCCCCCACCATCGAAAGAGGAGTCACGTGCGCCGTTCCGCCGCGCTCACCGTCTGCGCAGGGATCGTCCTGTCGCTCGCCGCCTGCAGCCCCTCGGGCTCCGGATCCGGTTCCGCGGCCGACTGCACGCCCCTCGGGCAGCCCGGCACCTCGTCGAGCACGGTCACCGCCACGGGCGACGTCGGCAGCGCGCCGGCGTCCGTCACGTTCCCGACCCCGCTCAAGCCCTCGGGCACCGAGGTGTCCGTCCTCGTCGAGGGCGACGGCGCGCGGGTGCAGCCGCACCAGGGCATCACCGCGGCGGCCTCCATCGTCGACGGCAAGACGGGCGAGACGCTCGCGGACTACGCCCGCGTCGCCCCGAACTCCCGCACCACCGGGTCGAACGTCTTCACCACGGCGTCGCTGCACGAGGGGCTCCCGTACCTCGAGGACGCCATGACCTGCATGCCGGTCGGCTCGCGCCTCGCCGTCACCGTGCCCGTCTCCACCGTCTTCCCGGGCCAGGACCTCTCCTCCCGCGGGCTCGCGGCGACGGACGGCCTCGTCCTCGTCGTCGACATCACGTCCTCCTTCCCGGAGCGCGCCACCGGCGACCCGCGTCCCGCGCAGGCCGGGTTCCCCTCGGTCGTCACGACCGACGACGGCGTCCCGGGCGTCACGATCCCGCCGAGCACGCCGCCCACCGAGTACCGCGACGCGCTGCTGCGCGCCGGCGACGGCGACGAGGTGGCCGAGGGCGACGTCGTCACGATGCAGTACACGGGCGTCGTCTGGGGCACGAGCGCGTCGGCCGAGAAGCAGGCCGTCTTCGGATCCAGCTGGGCCGCCGGCGGCCCGCTCCAGGTGCCCGCGACCGCGAGCACGGGCGGCGCGTCGGCGGCGCCCTCCGCGGTGGTCGTCACCCCGGGTCTCGCCAAGGCCCTCGTGGGCAAGCACGTGGGCGACCAGGTCATCGCGGTGGTCCCGCCCGCCGACGGATTCGGCGACCAGGCCTCCGCCAAGGTCCCCGCGGGTTCCACGCTCGTCTACGTGGTGGATATCCTCGGGACGAGCAAGCCGAGCAAGTAAGCGCATCGCCACCGGCCGGGGGCTGCACCACCGTGAGGACATCCGAGTGCCCGAGTCATCCCCCCGCCCCGCCGTGCCGGTCGAGGAGCGGCTGTTCAGCCTGGTGCTGGCGCTGCTCGCCACCGAGCAGGGCCTGACCAAGAACGAGGTCCTCTCGAGCGTGCAGGGGTACCGGCAGCGGTACCGCGCGGGCGGCGACAACGCGAACCTGGAGCGGCAGTTCGAGCGCGACAAGGACGACATCCGCGACCTCGGGGTGCCGCTCGAGACGGTCGAGTCCCCGGGCCAGGAGGGCAACAACCAGCTGCTCCGCTACCGGATCCCGCGGGGCGCCTACGAGCTGCCCGCCGACCTGTCGTTCACGCCGGAGGAGACGACGCTGCTCAACCTCGCGGCCATGGTGTGGCGCGAGGGGTCGCTGTCGGGGGAGTCGCGCCGCGCGCTCATCAAGCTGCGCTCGCTCGGCGTCGAGTCCGACGACCCGGTCATCGGCTACGCGCCGCGGCTCCGCACCCGCGAGGCGGCGTTCGGGCCGCTCAGCGTCGCGCTGGAGCGGCACGTGCTCGTCACGTTCGGCTACCTCAAGCCCGGCGAGCGCACCGCCCGGACCCGCACCGTCGCGCCGCTCGCGCTCGTGCAGCACCAGGGACGCTGGCACCTGCACGGCGTCGACCAGGACGCCGACGGCCCGCGCACCTTCCTGCTCTCCCGCATCGTCGACCGCGTGCGCGTGACGAGCCGCGCGTTCACCCCCGAGGGGGAGGACCACGCCGAGCGCGCCCTCGCCGACCTCGACCGGGTGTGGGCGAACGGCGTGGGCGAGGTGTCGGTGGTGCCGGGATCCGACGCGGAGATCCGCCTCCGCCGTCGCCGCGACACCGAGGACCTCGGCGACGGGCGCCTGCGCGTGCACTACTCCGACACCAACCTGTTCGCGGACGAGGTGGCTGGCTTCGGCCCCGAGGCGCGCGTCGTCGCGCCGCCCCGGCTGCGCGACGCCGTGCGCGCCCGCCTCGCCGAGACCGCCGCCGCCCACCGGGAGGACGCATCGTGACCGACCGCGCCGCACCGCTCCAGGCGCAGGACAAGCTCGCCTTCCTGCTCGCCCTCGTGCCCTACCTCACCGACCACGGCCGGGTCGGCGTCGCCCAGGCGGCCGCGCACTTCCGGGTGCCGGCGGAGCAGATCCGCCAGGCCGTGCGCCTCATCGCGGTCTCCGGCGTCCCGGGATCCACGGCCTCGTACCAGCACGGCGACCTGTTCGACATCGCCTGGGACGACTTCGAGGACAACGACCAGATCGTGATCACCCACATGGTGGCCCTCGACGACTCGCCGCGGTTCTCCGCGCGCGAGGCGGCGGCCCTCATCGCGGGGCTCCAGTACGTGTCCTCGCAGGCCGACGCGAGCGACCTCGACCTGGTCGGGCAGCTCATGGCGAAGCTGGCGCGCGGCTCCTCGGCGAGCCCCAGCCAGGTGGCCGTCGCGGCGGGAGCGGGGGACCGCACGCGCGAGGACCTCCGCCGCGCGATCGCCGACGAGCGCCGCGTCGAGTTCGACTACCGCAGCCCACGGGGCGGCACGGAGCGCCGGGTGGTGGATCCGCTGCGCCTCGAGTCGGTCGACCAGGACTGGTACCTGCGTGGCTGGGATCTGGCGCGCGGAGCCGTCCGCACCTTCCGCCTCGACCGCCTCGACGAGCTGCTCGTGACCGACCTGCCGCCGGAGCACCGGCCCCAGGACGTGGTCCTCGGCGACACGCTGTTCGAGCCGAGCCCCGACGACCTCCGTGTGACGCTCGAGGTGGCGGAGTCCGCGCTGCCGCTCCTCGGCGACTTCGTGGGCGACGAGCGGCCCGTGCCGATCCCCGGCAGCCCGGGCCGCGTGGGCATCACGGTGCGCGTGGCGCACTACCAGGGCCTGGTCCGGCTCGTCTCGGGCATGGCCGGCGTCGTCGTGGTCACCGGGCCGCCGGAGGCGCGGGCGGCCGTCGCCGACTGGGCCGAGCGCGCCGCCGCGGCCTACGACGCGGAGGGCTGAGGGGACGCCACCCACCATGACGGGGGTCCGCTCCGAACACCTGTCACCTCGGAGCCGTCCGCGAACACCGGTAGGCGCACGAGGCGAACTCCGCGTGAACCGCTCGCCGGCACCCTGCCGTGGCCGGGGTCGCGACGTTAGACTCATCGCGGATCCGACAACGACTGTCCGGCCCCTCCCGACCTGAAGGAACGTGAACCACATGCTCGGAAACCTCACCGGATGGCACCTCGTGATCATCCTCGTCGTCATCGTCCTGCTCTTCGGCTCGACCAAGCTGCCGGCGCTGGCGAAGAGCGTGGGCCAGTCGATGCGCATCTTCAAGGGCGAGGTGAAGACCATGAAGGAGGAGAGCGGATCCGACCGTCGCGACGACACCCGCGACGAGAACCGCCGCCGGGACGAGGAGCGCTACCGCTCGGACGACCGCGACGCTCCTCGTGACGCGGCTCCCCGCGACTACGTGCGTCCCGCGGACGCCCGCGTCGACGAGCCCCGCTACGACGCCCCGCGCTACGACTCCCCGCGCGACGGGGACTCCCGCCCCCGCGCCTGATCCGTGAGCACCACCGAGCGGCCCCGCGCCAAGAAGCGGGACGCCGAGGGGCGCATGTCCCTCGTCCAGCACCTGCTGGAGTTGAAGAAGCGCCTGTTCATCGCGGGCGTCGCCATCATCCTGGCGATGGTGGTGGGTTGGTTCCTGTCGTCGTTCGTGCTCGAGGCGCTGCGCGCGCCCATCGAGCAGATCAACGCGGAGCAGGGGCGGAACGCGAGCCTCAACTTCCCCACGATCACGTCCGCGTTCGACCTGCGGCTGCAGATCGCGCTCTACGTGGGCCTGATCATCTCGAGCCCCGTGTGGCTCTACCAGGTCTTCGCGTTCCTCGTCCCCGGCCTCACCAAGACGGAGCGCCGCTACACCTTTGGGTTCTTCTTCTCCGCGGTGCCGCTGTTCCTCGGCGGCTGCGCGGCCGGATGGTTCGTGCTGCCGCACATCGTCGCGCTGCTCACGCAGTTCGCCGGATCGGGGGACTCGTCGTTCATCACGGCGCGCGAGTACTTCGACTTCGTCCTCAAGCTCGTGTTCGCGGTGGGCATCGCGTTCGTCCTGCCCGTCTTCCTCGTGCTGTTCAACTTCATGGGCATCCTCACCGGCAAGGCGATCATCAAGTCGTGGCGCATCGCCATCCTGCTGATCATCCTGTTCTGCGCCATCGCGACGCCGGCCGCCGACGTCATGTCGATGTTCCTGCTCGCGGTGCCGATGACGATCCTGTACCTGATCGCGGCCGGCATCTCCCTGCTCAACGACCGGCGCCGCGCGCGCCGCGCCGCGACGCTGGCGGACGACCTGCTGCCCTGAGGCGAGCCCGTCCCGCATGGCCCGACGCCCGTCCCGGAAGGGGCGGGCGTCGTCGCGTCCGCGCCCGGCCGATGCCCGGATCCGACGCCTAGACTGGCGGCATCGTGACAGACCAGCTCTCGCCCGCCGAACGCTACGCCGCCTCCCGGAGCCGCCGCGGCCTCCCGCTCCTGGAGCAGTTCGCCAGCGGGCTGCGCTTCGACCTCGACCCGTTCCAGCGCGCCGCCGCCGCGTCCCTCGAGAACGGGCGCAGCGTCCTCGTCGCCGCGCCCACCGGGGCGGGCAAGACCGTGGTCGCCGAGTTCGCGGTGTACCTGGCGATGCAGCGGCCGAGCGCCAAGATCTTCTACACGGCGCCGATGAAGGCGCTCAGCAACCAGAAGTACGCCGAGCTCGTCGCCGAGTACGGGCCCGACGAGGTGGGGCTCCTCACCGGCGACACGAACGTGAACAGCCGCGCGCGCATCGTCGTCATGACGACCGAGGTGCTGCGCAACATGCTCTACGCGGACTCCGACCTCCTCCGCGACCTCGCCTTCGTGATCATGGACGAGGTGCACTACCTCGCCGACCGCTTCCGCGGGGCCGTGTGGGAGGAGGTCATCATCCACCTGCCGCAGAGCGTGCGCATGATCTCGCTGAGCGCCACCGTCTCCAACGCGGAGGAGTTCGGCGACTGGCTGCAGGCCGTCCGCGGCGAGACGGACGTCATCGTCTCCGAGGACCGACCCGTGCCGCTCGAGCAGCACGTCATCGTGCGCCACCGGATGGTCGACCTCTTCGACTCCTCGGGCCTCGCGGCCACGCACCGGGTGAACCCGGAGCTCGTCCGGATGACGCACGGCGGCGGCCGCGAGTCCGCCCGCGTGCGCGGCGGGCAGGGCCAGGCCCGCGGCCGCGGGGGAGCGGGCGGCGCCGGTCGGCGCGCTCCGGGCCCCTGGGAGCGCGGGCGCATGGACCGGCCCGAGGTGGTCGCCCTCCTCGAGGAGCGGAACCTCCTGCCCGCCATCTTCTTCATCTTCAGCCGCGCCGGCTGCGACGCCGCGGTCAAGCAGGTGCTCCGGGCGGGCGTCCGGCTCACGCATGCGGACGAGCGCGACGAGATCCGCGCCGTCGTGGAGGAGCGCTGCCGCACGCTCCGCGACGAGGACCTCGCCGTCCTCGGCTACTGGGAGTGGCTCGAGGGTCTCGAGCGCGGCGTCGCGGCCCACCACGCCGGCATGCTCCCGGCCTTCAAGGAGGTCGTCGAGGAGCTGTTCCAGCGCAAGCTCGTGAAGGCCGTCTTCGCGACGGAGACGCTCGCCCTCGGGATCAACATGCCCGCGCGCACGGTCGTGCTCGAGCAGCTGGAGAAGTTCAACGGCGAGGCGCGCGTGCCGCTCACGCCGGGGGAGTACACGCAGCTCACGGGGCGCGCCGGGCGTCGCGGCATCGACGTCGAGGGCCACGCGGTCATCCAGTGGAAGGACGGTCTCGACCCGCAGGCCGTCGCCTCCCTCGCCTCCCGCCGCACCTACCCGCTCAACTCCAGCTTCCGACCCACGTACAACATGGCCGTCAACCTCATCGACCAGTTCGGCCGCGAGCGCACGCGCGAGGTGCTCGAGTCGTCCTTCGCCCAGTTCCAGGCCGACCGCGCCGTCGTCGACCTGGCGCGCAAGGTCCGCACGCAGGAGGAGTCGCTCGCCGGCTACGAGAAGGCGATGGCCTGCCACCTCGGCGACTTCCGCGAGTACTCCGGCCTCCGCCGCGAGCTCAGCGACCTCGAGCGCGCCACCGCGGTGCGCGCCGACACGCAGCAGCCCGGCCAGCACGGCGAGCGCGACAAGCGCCAGCGTCAGCTCGCCGACCTCCGCCGCCGGATGAAGGCGCACCCCTGCCACGCGTGCAAGGACCGCGAGTCGCACGCCCGCTGGGCGGAGCGCTGGTGGCGCCTCAAGCGGCAGACGGATGCCCTCGGCCAGCAGATCCGGACGCGCACCAACGCCGTCGCGAAGGTCTTCGACCGGGTCACCGAGCTGCTCCTCTCCCTCGGCTACCTCAAGCGCGCCGCCGACGGGCAGGTCGCGCCGACCCCGAACGGGCGGATGCTCAAGCGCATCTACGGCGACCGCGACCTGCTGGTCGCCGAGTGCCTGCGCACGCAGGTGTGGGTGGACCTCGATCCGGCCGGGCTCGCCGCCATGGCCGCCTCGCTCGTCTACCAGCCGCGTCGCGACGAGGGCGACCGCAACGACCGGAACCTGCCGCGGGGCGCGTTCCGGCCGGCGCTCGAGCGCACCGAGGAGATCTGGTCGCGGCTCGACGACGTCGAGCGCGAGCGCCGCCTGCCGACGACCGAGCCGCTGTCGACCGGCCTGTGCGCGCCCATGCACCGCTGGGCGCGCGGCGGCAGCCTCGACGCCGTGCTCGACGAGGCCGACCTCGCCGCGGGCGACTTCGTCCGCTGGACCAAGCAGACCATCGACCTCCTCGACCAGCTGTCGATCGTCGCCGACGGCCCCGTCTCCCGCAACGCGCGCACGGCCCTCGACAGCATCCGGCGCGGCATCGTCGCGTACTCGTCGGTGTGACCGCGCTCGCCCGCGCGCCCCGGCGGGAGCGCCCCCTGCCCGCGCCGTCGGCCGGGCTCGCGCCCGTCGAGCCGACCCGTCCGCCGCTGCCGCTGTGGGGTGCGCTCCTCGCCGCCGCCGCGTCCGGACCCGTCCTGGACGCGGCGTTCCCCGACCGCGGGCTGTGGCCCCTCGTCTTCCCGGGCATCGCCCTCGTGCTCCTCGCGCTGCGGGGTCGGCGGGCCGGGCCGGCGTCCCTGATCGGGCTCGTGGCCGGCCTCGCCTTCTACCTCACGCACATCGAGTGGGCGTCCCTGTACCTCGGCCCCGTGCCGTGGATCGCCCTCTCGGCCCTGGAGTCCCTGTTCGTCGCGGCGGGTGCGGCGGTCATCGCCACCGCGTACCGCTGGATCCCGCGGGCGTTCCCCACGGTCGCCGGCCGGGTCGTCCTCCTGCCCGTCGCCGTCGCGGGCCTCTGGACGGCACGCGAGGCGATCTCCGCGGTGTGGCCGTACGGCGGCTTCGCCTGGGGGAGGGTGGCGCTGTCCCAGTCCGAGAGCCCGTTCGCGCACCTCGTCACCTGGCTCGGCCTGTCCGGCCTGTCCTTCGTGCTCGTGCTCCTCGTGGCCCTGCTGCTCGAGCTGGCGGCCGAGGAGCGCGTGCGCCGCTCGGCCCGCGCGCTCGTGGCGGGGATCGCGGTCGCGCTGGTGCTGGTCGTCCCCGCCTTCCCCGTGGCGACCACGGGGACCACCCGGGTCGCCGCCGTGCAGGGGAACGCGAAGGCCGGCTACTTCGACGGCGCGCGCTACGGCGACATCCTGCGCGCGCACCTCCAGGCGACGGAGGCGATCCCGTCCGACGCGGGCGTGGACATGGTCGTCTGGCCCGAGAACGCGGCCGACGCGGATCCGCTCCGGGACGCGGGGTCGGCCGCGGCGCTCGACCGCGTGGTGGCGCGGCTCGGCGCGCCGCTCGTCGTGGGCACCGTCACGGAGCGCGACGGCCGCTTCTACAACGAGTCGATCGTGTGGACCGGGGGACGGGCGACCGACCACTACGACAAGAAGCACCCGGTCCCGTTCGGCGAGTACGTCCCCGACCGCGCGTTCTGGGAGCCGTTCGCCCCCGACCTCATCGGCCTCATCCAGCGGGAGTACACGCCGGGCACCACCGACCAGGTCATGGACGTCGCCGGCGTCACCGCGGGCATCGCCATCTGCTTCGACATCGTCGACGACCAGCTGACCACCGACATGGTGCACGAGGGCGCGGGCCTCATCCTCGCGCAGTCCAACAACGCCGACTTCGGCCGGACCGACGAGAGCGTCCAGCAGCTGGCCATCGCGCGCATGCGCGCGCTCGAGACCGGCCGCAGCGTCGTCAACATCTCCACCGTGGGCACGAGCGCGATCGTCGGACCGGACGGCCGCGACCTCGACCGCCTGCCTAGGTTCACCGCCGGGTCGATGGTGGTGGACGTGCCGACCGCGGACGTCGTGACGCCCGCGATCCTCGTCGGCCGCGACATCGAGTGGTTCGTGTCGGGCTTCGGCCTCGGGGCCCTCGCGGTGGCCGGGCTGGCGCTCGGCCGCCGCGGGCGGCGCGCGGCCCGCTGACCCGGGCGGCGGTCAGGGCCCCCGGACGCACGAGAGCCCCCGGCCGCGGCCGGGGGCTCTCGTGACGCGTCGCGATCGGAGGCGGGGTCAGGCGCCGATGCGGTGCTGTCCGCGCCGTGCGCGGAGGACGGCGAGGCGCTCCTCGAGGAGCTCCTCGAGCTCGGCGCGCGTACGGCGCTCGAGCAGCATGTCCCAGTGGCTCCGGGGGATCTTCGCCTCGACCTCGTCGTGGGCGACGGGCGCGCCCTCGGCGTCGAGGAGGCGTCCCTCCTGGCCGCTCTTCGGCGACTCCCACACCTCGGGGACCTCGGCGTCCGCCGAGAACACGACCTCGAACGTGGTGCCGTCGGCCGTGCGATAGGTCTTCCTCTGCCGGGGGGAGAAGCTCACGCCCTCCTCGCTCTGCAGGCTCGTGGAACCGAGCCGCATCCCGCGCAAGCTGCGATCTGCCATGGTGGTCTCCTCTCGCGATGCACTCCCCGTTGTAAACCGCGCGGCTGTGAGGATCCTTTCTCAGGGCAGCCGGTTCCCAGGCGAATCCCAGTCGTGGGTTCGGAGTTCGGCGATGGCGAGCTCGGGCCGGTCGGTGACGATGCCGTGGACCCCCGCGCTGACCAGGCGGATCACCTCCGCCGGGTCGTCGACCGTCCACACGTGCACCTCGCGGACCGCGCGGGACAGCCGGCGGACCATCACGAGCGACGTGGTGCGGATCCCCAGGACGCGACGCGGCATCTGCACGGCGTCGACGCCGCGGAGGGCCGCGCGGACGACGGGGGCGAGCCCGATCCGCGCACCGAGCACCGCGACGACGAGGCGACCGGCGTCGGCCGACGTCGCGACCCCCGGGAGGAGCGCGACCGCGCGTCGGCGCCGCGACCCCGAGAACGAGGTCACCAGCACGCGCCCCACGGCGTCGGCGTCGAGCACCGCGCGCGCCACCGCCGCGGGCGCCGACCGGCCCTTCACGTCGACGTTGACGCGCGCGGACGGCAGCGCGCGGAGCAGCTCCGCCAGGGTCGTCACGCGGGCGCCCGACCCGAGGTCGATCGCGCGCAGCTCGGCGAGGGTCATGTCCTCGACGCGGCGCCGGTCGCCCGCGAGCCGACGCAGGTCGGCGTCGTGCCAGAGCACGCACGCGCCGTCGGCGGTGGCGCGCGCGTCCGTCTCGAGGTGCGTGACCCCGGCGTCCCACGCGGCGCGGAAGGCGCCCAGGGTGTTCTCGACGGTGCCCTGCCGGATCCCGCCGCGGTGGGCGAGCACGCGGGGGAGCGCGTCGTCGAGGTACCGGACGGGGCGCGCGTCGCCGGGAGCGTCGTCGGGGTGGTGCGCCATGGTCCGTGCCTCCCCCTCGTGGCCTCCTCCGAACCTAGACCCGGGCGCGACCTCGACCCGGGCGCGCGGGGCCGTTGGTAGGCTCTCAGGCGCCGTCGGCGTGGTGCCCAGCCCGCCCGTCGGAGTCCCGGCAGCAGCCGGAAGACCCGTCGCGCGCCCGCGGGTGCGCACCCCGAGGAGGAGACCCCTGTGAGCACCGTCGACGAGATCCGCCCGTTCGCCCCCGACGAGCTGCGCGGTCGCCGCGCCCTGGTCACCGGCTCGTCCCGCGGCATCGGCGCCGACACCGTGGCCTACCTCGCCGGCGCCGGCGCGGACGTGGTCGTCAACTACCGCAACAAGGCCGCGCGCGCCGAGAAGCTCGTCGCGAAGCTCGCGGAGGGCGGCACGAAGGCCGTCGCGGTCGGGGCCGACCTCACGGACCCGGCGTCCGTGGACGCGCTGATGGACACCATCCGCACCGAGCTCGGCGGGCTCGACGTGCTCGTGCTCAACGCGTCCGGCGGCATGGAGAGCGGCATGGCCGAGGACTACGCCATGACCCTCAACCGCGACGCGCAGCTGAACGTGCTCCGGAGCGCCCTCCCGCTGCTGTCCGACGGCGGCCGCGTGGTGTTCGTCACCAGCCACCAGGCCCACTTCATCCGCACCACCGAGACGATGCCCGAGTACGAGGCCGTCGCCCGCAGCAAGCGCGCGGGGGAGGACGCCCTCCGCGAGCTCATCCCCGAGCTCGACGCCCGCGACATCGGCTTCGTCGTCGTCTCGGGCGACATGATCGAGGGCACCATCACGGCCACGCTCCTCAGCCGCATGAACCCCGAGGCGATCCAGGAGCGCAAGGAGGCCTCGGGCGGCCTCTACAACGTCTCGCAGTTCGCGGCCGAGGTCGCGCGCGCGGTCGTCGACCCCATCCCGGCGGACCACCTGCGCCTCGTGGGCGACACGAGCAGCTTCCGTCCCGAGTGACGCTCGGCGGCGTCGGCCCGGCCGGCCGCGGCTGACCTGCCCGGGCTAGGCTCGGGGCGATGAAGACCACGGATCTCGACCTCCTCCTGTCCGTCTCCCGCCCCGCCGTCTCGCCCGACGGCCGCCGTGCCGTCGCGTCCGTGACGCGGCCGCGGGTGCACGCCGACGCGTACACCGGGCAGCTGTGGGAGGTGGCGACGGACGGATCCGCGCCGCCCCGCCGCATCACGCGCGGCTTCCGCGACACGGCCCCGCGCCTCTCGCCGGACGGCGCCGTGCTGGCGTTCCTGCGCGCGGAGCCGAAGGGCCCGCCGCAGCTGCACGTGGTCCGTGCCTCGGGGGGCGAGCCCGTCGCCGTCACGGACGAGCTGCTCGGGGTCGGCGCGTACGACTGGTCGCCGGACGGCACGCGCATCGTCTACGCGGCGCGGGTCGCCGAGCCCGGCCGGTACGGCAGCGTCGAGGGCGTCCCCGCCGCCGCCGAGCCGGCCCGGCGCATCACCACCACCAAGTACCTCGCCAACGGCCTCGGCTGGTCGACCGATCGGCACGTGCAGCTGCACCTCGTGGAGGTCCCGGACCTCGAGGCCGAGCCGTTCGCGGCGGCGGCGCCCTCGGGGTACCCGGACGCCGCGGATCCGGCCATGCGCGGCCACGGCGCGGACGCCTCGCCGTCCGCCGCCGAGCGCGCCGGGGTGCCGCCGGTCATCCGGCTCACCGACGAGCCCGTGGACCACGGCTCCCCGCGCTTCTCGGCCGACGGCACCGAGGTCCTGTTCGTGGCCTCGCGGCACGCGGACCGCGACGACGACCTGCTCGCGGGCGCCTACGCCGTGCGGGTCCCCGCACCAGGCGAGACGCCCTCCGGCGTGCCCGAGGTGCGCACGGTCGTCTCGCACGAGGCCGGGCTCGGCGTCGGCGAGGCGGTCGCCGTGGACGGCGGGCGCGTCTACCTGCTCGCCCAGGAGCTGGGGGAGAGCGGCGTCGACTTCGTCGCCCGCAACACCTCCCTGTACGTGCTCGACGCGGCCGACGCCGCCCCGCGCGTCCTCACGGACGCGGAGACGGTCGACCTCGGCGGCAGCGACATCACCGTGCTCGACCGCGACGCCGTGCTCGTCCTCAACGCCTCGCGCGGCACCGCGCAGCTGCTGCGCGTCACCGCCGACGGCGCGGTCGAGGCCCTCGTCGACGACCAGGTGGAGATCACGGGCGTCGGCGTCGGGGGAGGGGCGATCGTGGTCTCCCTGACCGACCCGCGCACCCACGGCGACCTCGCGCGCGTGCGCGACGACCGCGCCCCCGAGGCGGGCTCGGCCCTCGTCCCGCTCACCGACTTCTCCGCGTCCCTCCGCGAGCGCGGGATCCGGCCGCTGCACGAGCTCGTCGTCGAGGGCCGGGACGGGTACCCGGTGCACGGCTGGGTCGTGCTGCCGGAGGGGGAGGGGCCGCATCCGGTGCTCCTCGTGATCCACGGCGGGCCCTACGCCGCCTACGGGGTGCACCTCTTCGACGAGGCGCAGGTCTACGCCGACGCCGGGTACGCGGTGCTGCTCTGCAACCCGCGCGGCGCCGCCGGATACGGCCAGGAGCACGGCCGCGTCATCAAGGAGCGCATGGGCACGGTCGACATGCACGACGTGCTCGACTTCCTCGACGGCGCGATCGCCGTGCACGACTCCATCGACGGGTCGCGCGCCGGCATCATGGGCGGCTCGTACGGCGGCTACCTCACCGCGTGGACCATCGCGCATGAGCACCGCTTCCAGGGCGCCATCGTCGAGCGCGGCTTCCTCGACCCGGAGCTCTTCACCGGCACCTCCGACATCGGCACGTTCTTCGGCGAGGAGTACACGGGCCACGACGAGGAGACGCGTCGCGCGCAGAGCCCGCAGGCGTTCGCCCACCAGGTGCGGACGCCCACGTTCGTCGTCCACTCGGAGGACGACCTCCGCTGCCCGCTGTCGCAGGCCGAGCGGTACCACCTGGCGCTCGTGCGCGCCGGCGTCGAGACCGAGATGCTCGTCTTCCCGGGCGAGGACCACGAGCTGAGCCGGTCCGGGCGGCCGCGGCACCGCGTGCAGCGCTTCGAGGCGATCCTCGAGTGGTGGGCGCGGCACCTGCCGGTCGGCGACGGCCGATGACCGCCGACGAGGTCGTGCGGCACGTCCGCGACACCGCGCGGATCCTGCTGGTCGACGAGCGCGACCGGCTGCTGCTGTTCCTCACGAACTACTCCGTGGACGTCGACCTGCCGCCGCGCTGGCTGACGCCCGGCGGCGGCATCGACCCGGGCGAGACGCCGGCGGTCGCGGCGCGCCGGGAGCTCTTCGAGGAGACCGGGCTCCGCGTGGAGTCCGTCGGCGAGCCGGTGTGGGAGCACGACTACGCGCGCCGACGGATCGACGGCGGCCTCGACGTCGGCCACTCGACCTTCTACCTCGTGCGCGCGGACGCCTTCATGCCGGTGTCGGACAACTGGATGCCCGACGAGTTCGACGACATCCACGCGCACCGCTGGTTCGCGCTCGACGAGCTCGCGGCCACGGCGGATCCCGTCGAGCCGGCGGAGCTCGTCGACGTCGCGCGCGCGGCCCTGGCCGGCTGACGCGGCGGCGCGCGATCGGCCGCGCGTCACACCCGATCCGCTCGATTGACATCACCGGGTGCACATGGGAAGGTCAGGCGATGTCCACCTCCGACGACCGGCGACCCGATGCCCGGAGTCGCCTGGTGGCCGCGGCCCGCGACGAGCTGGTGGAGCGCGGCGTCTCCGGCATCAGCGTCCGGAGCATCGCGCGGCGCGCCAAGGTCACGCACGCGGCGCCCCAGTACTTCTTCGGCGACCGCGCGGGGCTCCTGACGGCCATCGCGGCCCAGGGCTTCATCGAGCTGTCCGAGGAGCTGGCGAAGGCCGAGGCGGCCTCGGGCTCCCGGCTCGGCGTCCTCGGCCGCGTCTACCTGCGCTTCGGCCTCGACAACCCCGCGCTGTTCGAGCTGATGTTCCGGCCCGACCAGCTGCACCCGGACGACCCGGACCTCCGGGCGGCGCAGGCCCAGAGCATCAGCTTCCTCTCGGCCGCCGCGACGTCCGCCGGCGACGCGCCGGAGGAGATGCGGGCGCCCGTCCTGGCGCTCGTGAGCTGGGCCTTCGCGCACGGGCTCGTCGCGCTGATCCGCGACGGCGCGCTGCAGCGGATGGCGACGGACGGCGACATCGAGCGGCTGGCCGACTCGATGGTCGACGCCTTCGAGCTCGCGGCGTCCTGACCGGCTGAGGGCCCGAGGGCCCCGGTGACCCGGCGCCGTGCCGTCCTGGTCGGACCGCCTCCGTCGTGCCCTCCGGCCCGTGGGGCGCGACGCCGTCGGGGGCGCGTCCACGTGCGCGTCCGTGTCCGCGTCCGCATCCCCGGGCCCAGGTCCCCGCCCACGGCCGGGCGACGGCGTGCGCGTGGACGCACGATGACATCCCGGCGAATGTTGCTTGACACTGTCCAGCGACACGTAGACAGTGCTACTATCGACGCGATACCGACCCCTACGGATTGGAAGCACGTGTCCCGCGAATCCCTCGAACGTCCGCCGCACGGAGCCGTCCTCGCCGTCGTCGCCGCATCCCTGCCGATGTTCATGGCGGCCCTCGACAGCCTCGTCATGACCTTCGCCCTGCCCATCATCAAGGTGGACCTCGACGCCTCCGTCGAGCAGCTCCAGTGGTTCGTGAACGCCTACAGCATCGTCTTCACGGCGCTGATGCTCCCCGTCGCCGCGCTCGGGGACCTGATCGGGCGCCGCCGCGTGTTCCTCGGCGGCGTCGTGCTCTTCACCGCCGCGTCGATCGCCGCCGCGCTCGCCTCCAGCTCCGAGATGCTGATCGCGGCACGGGCCGTCCAGGGGCTGGGCGCCGCCGGCATCGTCCCCCTGTCGCTCGCGCTCGTCTCCGCGTCGACCACGGCGAAGGCCCGGCCCATCGCCATCGGCGTCTGGGGCGGCGTGAACGGCCTCGGGATCGCGGCGGGTCCCATCATCGGCGGCGCGGTCGTCGAGGGCTTCACCTGGCCGGGCATCTTCTGGCTCAACGTGCCGATCGGCGTCGTGACGGTGGCGCTCGTGCTCGTGGCGCTGCGGGAGTCCACGGGGCGGAAGCTCCGGTTCGACGTGCTCGGCTCGGTCCTCGGCATCGTCGTCACGCTGCCGCTGATCTGGGCGGTCGTCGAGGGCGAGCGCCGCGGCTGGACGGACTGGCGCATCCTCGCGGCCTTCGCCCTCTCGGCCGTCGGGCTCGCGGCCTTCATCCTCCACGAGCACCGCAGCCCGCACGCGTTCCTGCCGCTCCGGTTCTTCCGCGAGCGCGCCTTCGCGCTGGCGAACGTCGGCGGCCTCCTGTTCAGCGCGGGCGTGTTCGGCGCGATCTTCCTCCTCAGCCAGTTCCTGCAGGTGTCGATGGGGTACGGGGCCCTCGAGGCCGGACTCCGCGCCGCCCCCTGGACGCTCGCGCCGATGGTCGTGGCGCCCCTCAGCGGCTTCATCGTGCAGCGCCTCGGCGTGAAGCCCGTGCTCATCACGGGGCTCGCCCTGCAGGCCGCCGCCATCCTCGTGATCGCCCTGCGGATCGAGGCGCGGACGGAGTACGCGGACGTCGTGCTGCCGATGGTGGCCGCGGGCATCGGCATGGGCCTGACGTTCGCGCCCCTCGCCAGCGCCGTCCTCACCGGCCGCGTCGAGTCCGAGCAGGGCATCGCCTCGAGCGTGAACAGCACGCTGCGGCAGCTCGGCATGGCCGTGGGCATCGCCCTGGCGACGGCGATCTTCGTCGGCAGCGGCGACTACCTGCCCGGCCAGCCGTTCGTCGACGGCATGCGGCCGGCGCTCCTGACCTGCGCGGCCATCACGGCCGCCGGCGCGGTCGCGATGATCGGCCTGCCGCGTCGCGCGACGGCCGCGGATGCCGGCCCCCGCGCGTCCTCGTCCGGGTCCGCTTCCGTCCCGTCCCCCGAGCCTGCGACCGCGGGCCGACCCCTGTAGGAGGAACAGCATGGTGCAGCTCAGATGGTCGGCCGGCCCGGCCGCGGGATCGGCGACGGGCGAGGTCGTGGTGATGGCGTCGAGGTTCGAGCTCACGGGTCTCCGCGCGGTGCCCGGGTTCTTCGCCGACTCCATCGCCTCCTGGCGGCAGTCGCGGCGCGCTCCGGGGTGCGTCGGCGTCGCGCTCGAGGCGCTGCCGTTCCGGCGGACGTTCTGGACCCTGTCCGCGTGGGAGTCCGAGGAGGCCATCCAGGAGTACGCGCGGACCTCGCCGCACAGCGGGGCGGCCCGCCGGCAGAGGGTGAGCATGGCCTCGAGCGTGTTCGTGTTCTGGCGGGAGTCCGCCGAGCTCCTGCCCGTGGACTGGAGCGAGGCGCGCAGCCGGGTCGCGGCGAGGTCCGCTGAGGGCTGACGCGTCGTCGCCGGTCCGTCGCGGACGGCGGGTGACGGCGAGGAGGGGCGCAGGGGCGGGATCAGCCGCTGCGCCCCTCCGCCGTGCCGCCGCTACCCGGCCGCGGTGCTCGGCTCCCGCACGGGGACGAGCGCCCGGACGGCGCGCACGCCCGACGCGTAGCCGGCCTCGTGGGAGCCGATGACGTCCCAGCCGAGGTCGGAGGAGTGGAAGTAGGAGCCCGCGAGGGCCACGCGCGGGCTGACCGTGAGCTGGTGGATCTCCCGCTGCAGCGCCCGGAGCTCGAAGTCGATGATCGGGTGGCGGACCCGGTCGTCGGCGAGGACGAGGGCGGGGTCGATCTCGCCGACGTGGTCGAGGGTCACGATGTAGTCGGTCGTCGACTCGAACCCCTGCAGCTTGTTCAGGTACCACGCGACGTAGGGCACGCGGCCGTCGGGGCCCTCCGCGTCGCCGTAGTTCCAGCTCGCCCACCGCGACCGGTCGGCGGGGAGGACGCGGACGTCGGTGTGGAGCACGACGCGGCTCTCCGAGTAGCGGATGCCGGCCAGCGCCCGGCGCTGTCCGTCGGTGGGCGAGGCGAGCAGGTCGCGCGCCGTGTCGCCGTGCGTCGCGACGACGGCGGCGTCGAACCGCTCGATGCGGCCGTCCGCCGTCGTGACGGTGACGCCGTCCTCGTCCTCGGCGACGCTCGCGACGGGGGTGGAGAGGCGGACGTCCGCGCCGGCGGCGGCGAGGGCCGCGTCGACGTAGCGCCGGGAGCCGCCGGCGACCGTCTCCCATCCGACGCCCCGGCCGCCCAGCGAGCTGTTGCCGTGCGCGACGAAGTACGCGATGACGGTCGCGGCGGGCATGTCCCAGATCAGGTCGTACGGCGCCGACCAGACCGCGGTGCTCAGCCGGACGATGTAGCCCTCCTGGAACGCGCGCGAGTACCCGTTCGCGTCGAGGTACTCGCGGAGGGGCACGTCGGCCCGGCCGCGGATGAAGTCCCGCGGGCCCTCGACGCCGAAGCGCGCGGACTCCCGCCAGATCTCCGCGAGCTCGGGATCGGCCGGCTCGGTGTCGGACTCGAGCTCCCGGGATCCGTAGACGCGGCCGGTCGAGTCGTCGAAGAACGTGAACTCGCCGACGTGGGGGATGGTCGCCACGCCGAGCTCGTCGAGGAACGCGGAGAAGCGGGGGTAGTTCGGCCGGTTGAGGACGACGAACCCCGTGTCGAGCCCGATGCCGGGGGCGACGTCGTGGGAGTCCGCGTGGCCGCCGGCCCGGTCCGCGGCCTCGAAGACGACGACGTCGGCGCGGTCGCGCGCGTCGTGGGCGGCGGCGATGCCGGAGACGCCGGCGCCGATGATCGCGAGCCGGGGGAGGTGCGTGGTCATGTGGGTCTTCCTTCTGCGGGGGTCGGGGCGGGGGTCGGCGCGCACCGCGAGTCGTGGCGCGCGCCGGGGGAGGGGGAGTCGAAGGCGACGTGGACGGCGACGTGGACGTCGACGGCGTCGGCGGGCGGGTCGAACGCGTGGGCCAGCACCGACCCGTCGGGGAGGCGCCGCGCGTCGACGCGGGCGGAGCGCCCCGCCTCGTCGTCGTGGACGAGGGTCCGGATCCCGTCGGCCTCCCAGCGGAGCACGTCGAGGCCGTGCGCGAAGCCGGTCCCGCGCCACTTGAGCGCGGCCTCGACGGTCGCCCACATGCGGGTGAGGGTCGCCGGGGCGGCCGCGTCCCCGCCGTCCGCGAGGGCGTCGGCCCAGCCCGGCGGCAGGTAGCGCTGGAGGACGGCGCGGGTGAAGGCCCGGGGATCCAGCGGCGACTGCACGTCGACGCCGCAGCGGTCGTCCGCGGCGAGGGCGACCGCGACCCAGGGATCCGTGTGGGAGATGCTGATGGAGAGGCCGCACGAAGGAGGGAGGAACGGCCGGCCGCGGGGATCCGCGCGGATCCCCTGCGGCTCCGGGATGCCGCGCTCCCGCAGCATGTCGGCCGCGAGCGCGCGGGTCGCGGCGAAGCCCGTGCGCGCGCGTGCGGAGCGCATGCGGTCGTGGCGCGCCCGATCAGCGGCGGAGGCGAGCGGGCGGGCGGCGAGCGCGGCCGCGGTCGCCGCGTCCGCGATCCGGACCGCATGCCGCGCTAGCGCCACGGCGGCGCCTCCCGCTCCGGGGCCAGCCGCACGGGCAGGTGCGAGAACAGGCGCCCCTCCGCGTGGAGGCGCTCGGCCACGCGCATGACCCGCTCGACGATCCCGTCGTCGACGTCGTCGGCGGTGCCGACCTGGAGGGCCAGGCCGAGCGCGAACACGGCGAGGGTGTCCTCCTCGTCGCCGAGGGCGCGCGGGTTGCCGGCCCAGGCCGCGGCGGCGCATCCGGCCATGACGACGACGCAGCCGAGCTCGGCCGTGCGGAGCGGATGCACCGACGACAGGTACGCCGCGCCCTCCGCCCGCGCCCGGGCGACGTGGCGCAGACGGGCCGCGCGACCGCGTTCCCAGAGCGCGTCGAGGTCGGCCGTGACGCGCCGGGAGAGGTCGCCCGCGGGGCCGGGGTCCGCCGCGTCGGCGGCCAGGCGCCGGGCGGCGCCGGCCAGGGCGACGGTCACGACGTCCGGCCCCTGGGGCGCGACGGTCTGGCGCTCGGGGCGGAAGTCCGAGAGCTCCGCGTCGAGGTCGGCGACCCGGGCGAGCGCGTCCCCGGGATCGGCGACGTCGGCCATCCGGACGTCGGCGGGGAGGACGCGGTCGAGGGCCGCGGCGACGACCTTGAGGTTCACGACCCCGTTGCCGTCCGCGAAGTGCGCCACCCGGCCGTCGCGCACGGCCTTCGCGTGCGGCCACGCCCGCGGGGCGTCGCGGTCGAAGTGCCGCGCGCCGATGACGTCGGTGAGGACGTCCTGCAGCGCCGCGAGCTGGCGCGGGATGCGGTATTTCACGGCGCTGCTCAGGATCGACGCGTGCCCCGGGAACGCCTGGATGCCGCGGATCGCCGTCGTGTTCGCGCTCTCGGCGAAGAGGAGCTGCGCGAAGCACTCCGCGAGCTGCCGCCGGCTGTAGGGGCTCTCGGCGACGGTCCTGCCGAAGATCCGGCGCCAGCTGGCGAAGTCGAGGGCGAGCCGGAGCGAGGTGTCGGCGCCGCCCAGGGGCAGCGCGGTGACGAGCGCGCGCGCGACCTGCCCGGAGCGGAGGACGGTCTCGAGCCCGTGGCCCTCCTGCCCGATCAGACCGGATGCGGGGACGTGCGCGTCGCGCAGGGAGACGTCGCCGAGCGCGAAGCCGCGGAGCCCGGTCAGGCGCCAGGTCCGCCCCGAGCGCACCGTCTCCGCATCAGCGCCCGCCGTCGTCCGGTCGACGAGCAGGAGGGAGAGGCTCCCCGGGCCCGGCCGCGCCCCGGTGCGCGCGACGCAGGTGAGGAAGCGCGCGAGGGGCGCGTTGCCGATGCCCTCCTTGCGTCCGGAGACGCGCCAGTCCGCGCCGTCCCGCACGGCGACCGTCTCGTTGCCCAGCACGTCGCTCCCGTGGGCCTCTTCGGACAGCGCGAAGGCGACGCGGTCGCCGGCGAGGATGCGCGCGCCGAGCTCCCGGCGCTGCGCGTCGGTGCCGTCGACCCAGACGGGGAGGTAGCCCACCGACGTGGCCATGGCCGTGACGGCGAGCGTCTGGTCGCGCCGGGACAGCAGCCGGGTGAGGAGGAACGTCTCGTCGACGTCGACCGCGAGGCCGCCGGCGCTCGCCGGGATGGTCCACTCGAGGAAGCCCATCCGACGGAGCGCGCCGTACTCGTCGCTCGCCTCGCGCTCGTCCTCGTCACGTCGCCGGCTGGCGGCGTAGCCGAAGGGGCCGGAGCCCCAGGCGTCGCCCATCGCCGCCTCGAAGGAGGCGCCGAGCGCGAGGCGGCGGGCGCGGCCGCGGGAGCCGGGAGGCGCGTGCAGGCCCGTGCCCGGCTCAGTCATCGTCCCGCCGTCCCCGCAGGTCGCCGCGGAGGGCGTCGAGGAGCCCGCGTCCCCGGTCGACCTCGTCGTCGACGCGACCGCTGTCGGATCCGTGCCCCGCGCCGTCGAGCAGCGCCGAGGTGAGGACGGGGACGTGGTCCACGCCGAGCCGCGCGGCGAGGGGGCCGACGAGGCCGCCGTGCCGGGCGCAGATCGCGCTCGCGGCGCTCGAGAGGAAGGACCGGCGCCGCATCTCGGCGACGAGGTGCGCGGAGCGGGACTCCCGGGAGGAGGCCGCGCTCGAGCGGATGCGGGCGTCCGACAGGTCGAGCGCGTCGAGGAGGCGCTCGACCTCGGATCCGAAGCCGCCGTCGGGCGAGGCGCGGAGCGCGTCCGCGTCGAGCCGGAGGCCCGCGACCGCCCGGTCGCGGCGCGGGGGCGCGACGGCGAGGCGGGCCGGGTCGAGCTCGTCCGGCGCGCGACCCGGCGGCGGATGCGCCTCCCCGGAGCGGTCGTCGTCGTCCTCGGCGGCGATCCGGGGGAGCGATCCGGCGACGGCGCGCAGGGTCGACATCGGGCTCCCGTCGATGACGCGGATCATCCGCGCGTTCCGGGCGACCTGCTCGTGCATGCCCCACGGCCCGTCGCCGTCGACCCCCCGCGTCGACAGGGCGTCGCCGACGAGGTCGTGCACCTGCTGCACGCAGCGGGACACGACGTGCTTGGCGCACGCGGAGCGGAGCACGGCGGACGCGGGGTCCGTGAGGAGCTCGCGCAGGGCGCCCTCGGCGACGGCCTCCGCGGCGAGCGCCCAGGCGGCGATGCGGCCCGCGTCGGCCAGGAAGACGTGGTCGTCCCGGAGCGCGCGACCCCCGCGGCGCTCCTCGGCGATGCGGCCGAGGAGCATCAGGTCGGCGTCCATCCCCGCGAGCGACGCGGGGAGGCTGAGGACCCGCACGACGGACTGGGACCGGAGGATCGCCTCCATCGCGGATCCCTCGGCGCCGAGGAGCGCCGTCGACGGGATCGTGACCCCGGAGAGGCCCACGTCCGCGAACGCGGTGCCGGGGAAGCCCGCCGTCCCGTGCGGCGCGTCCACCGAGAGGCCCGGGACGTCGGCGGGGACGTCGTAGGCGGAGAACGCGGTGGGTCCGCGTCCGCCGCTCCGGGCGACGACGACGAAGCGCTCCGCCGTGGGCGCCCGGCCGACCCACCACTTGCGGCCGTCGAGGACCACCCGGGATCCTCCGGTGCGCGCCGTCGTGTCCATCCGGAGCAGGTCGGAGCCGTGCTCCCGCTCGGAGAGGGCGTAGCCGACGTCCGCGCCGCGGGTGACCGCGTCGACCGCGGATGCCCGCTGCGCCCCGCTGCCGAGCAGACCGGTGACGAGCACGGGGGTGAGCGACATGAGGAGGTTCGTCATGACGTCGCCGTCCCGGGCGACCAGCGTGCGGGCGGTGCGACCGGCGCGCACCGGGTCGTCGAGGGTGCCGCCCCAGGCCCGCGGCGTGTAGAGGAGGTGGAGGCCCTCGGCCCGCGCGCGCTCCAGGAGCGCCGTCGGGCGCTCGCCGCGGCGCGCCCGCCCGACCGCCTGCGCGAAGCCGGCGGGGTTGTCGGGCGCGAAGGGATCGCCGAGCCAGCGCAGGTCGTGGGCGGCGGGGTCCGCGGGGGCACCGGCGGGGGTGGGCGAGACGGCCGGGACGTCGGCGACGGTCACGGCGGTCATGCCCGGGACCCGCCCGTCGTCGCGGCCGCGTGGGCGGCGGCGTGCGCGTCGAGGAGGCGCTGCGGATCCACGGGTCCCGAGCGGATGCCGCCCGCGGTGAGGATGCTCTTGCGCATCATGACCGCCGCGCCGCCGAGGAGCACGTCCGTCACGAGCGCGACCCGCCGCTCCTCCGGCCGCGCGAGGGCCGTGCCCGCCACCCAGTCGTTGAACGCCCCGAGGGCGGGGCCCGCCCAGATCTGGTAGTCGGCGGCGCGCTCGGCGTCCCCCACGGCGGCCCAGCGGGACGCCATGCCGAGGTACCACCGGAAGACGAGGGCCATGCGGCGCTTCGGGTGGTCCCGGGCGCGGAGCAGCTGATCCGGGTCGCGGCGCGTGAAGTACTCCACGCAGCCCTCCCAGACGGCCTCGACCGGCGCCCGGAGGACCGTGCGCTCGAGCCACGCGCGGTCGTCCTCGCCGAGGTCGTCGAGGGAGTCGTGCGCGCGGTAGAGGGCGGAGAGGCGGGCCGCCCGCATGGGGAACATGGTGCCCTTGCGCAGCACCTGCAGCTCGACCCCGAGCTCGAACATGTCGGCGGCCGGCGCCATCGCGAAGTCCGCGATCCCGGCGGCGACGAGCATCGACCGCGCCGCGTCGCTCGTGCCCGACTCGACGCAGGACTGGTTCACGGATCCGGTCACCACGTACTCGGCGCCCATCGCGAAGGCCGCGGCGATGGCGTGCGGCGTCCCCAGCCCTCCCGCGGCGCCCACCCGGGGCGTGGTGCCGAGTCCCGGGGCGACCCGGTCGCGGAGGACGAGGATGCTCGAGAGCAGCGGCAGCAGGGGGCGCCGGTCGGTGTGCCCGCCGGAGTCCGCCTCCACCGTGATGTCGTCGGCCATCGGGAGGGACGGCGCGAGGGCCGCCTCCTCCTCGGTGATCGCGCCGCGGTCGCGGAGGCGGCGCACGAGGGCCTCCGGCGCGGGCGCGAGGAACAGGCGCGCGGTCTCCGGCCGGGACACCTTGGCGATCACGCGGTTGCGCCCGCGCACGCGCCCCTGTCCGTCTCGATGCGCGCCGGTGAGGCGGTACCGCACGAGGGGCTCGGTGAGCTCGAGGTACGCGGACGCCTCGACCAGGCGGACGTCGCGGTGCAGCAGGACGTCGACCACCCCCTCCTCGAGCGCGGCCTCGCTCGGGCTGTGGATGACGTTGACCGCGAAGGGGCGGCCGGGCGCGGCCTCGCGGATCCGCCGCACGGCCTCGTCGATGCGCTCCGGGAGCTGCCCGGCCGCGCCGTAGGAGGCGAGGTGCCCGGCCCGGGCGAGGGCCGACACGAGCTCGACGGACGCGATGCCGCCCGCCATGGCCCCGGCCATCGCCGCGGCGCGGACGCCGTGGTCCTCGCGGAAGGTGGCGGATCCGAGGCCTCCCGGGTCGACGGGCCCCGCCGCGGCGAGCAGCCGATGCCGCGGCGTCGCGCTGAGGGCGCCGTCGGTCGCGACCGCGACCCCCTCGGGCGTCTCCACGACGAACACCGGTCGTGCCACGTCGTGGATCGCCCGCTCCAGGGCGTCGGCCGACGTCGCGGGCCTCCCCGGTCCGCTCCAGCCCCATGCGTCAGTCATCGTGCTCCTCCTGGTCGATGTCGTCGTCGATGTCGTGCGGGTCGTGCGGGTCGTGCGGGTCGTCGTCGTCCGCGCCGCTCGCGATGTGGATCGCGAGCCCCGTGACGGCGTAGATGCGCAGGTCGCCCTTCCAGAGCGAGCCGTCGGCGACCACGGTGACCGACCCGGGGGTCCTGTCCACGCGCGTGACGCCGACCTCGACGGAGCACCCCGCGTCCGTCGTCCCCACCTGGCCGCGGTAGCTCCAGGTGGTGGTGACGCCGGTGGCGAGGCGGAGGTGCGGATCCGGGATGCCGTCCGCGAGGCCGGCCTCGAGCACCAGGACCTGCAGCGCCTGCAGCATCGACTCGATCCCGAGCGACCCCGGCTGCACCGGATCCCGGTGGAAGTGGCGCGTGAAGTACCAGTCCTCCGGCGTCACGTCCCGCCGGCCCCAGACGCGCCCGAGCCCGGCCGGGCCGGCATCCAGGTGGATCCGGACCTCGTCGAGGAGGTCGAGCCGTCCGCCGGGCAGCGCGAGCCGATCCGGGCGGGCGCGGTGGCGGGCGGCGAGCGCGGCGCCGTCGAGGACCGCGTCCGGCTCGCCCGCGCCCGCGCTCAGGGACTCGGGGACCGTCCGCCGGCCGGCGTCGAGCCCGACCTGGGTCGCGAGCGCGGCGTCGGAGAAGTACCCGAACACCGACTCGCCGCGGTAGAAGGGCCCGTCCGGTCCCGACAGCTCGTAGCGGAACCGCTGCAGGACGTTGCCCTGCACGGCGGAGCTGGAGACGAGCTCCGTGCGCTGCCGGATGGTGGACCCCGGCGCCGGGACGGGGGCGACGAGCTCCGCGGAACCGTCGAGGTTCCGGATCGCGAACTCGACGTCCGGCTGGTCGAGCGTCGCGCCCTGGTAGTAGCCGAGGAGGATCGCCGCCTGCAGCGACGACTCGAGCAGGACCGCGTGCGGCATGGCGCCCGCCGGGTTCTCCCGGAAGTACCAGCTGTCGGCGTGGGCGTCGTACTCGCTCACCATGACCATCCCCGGCGCGAGCGCGCCGCGGGCGCCCGTCACCGACTCGATGCGGTCGACGAACTGGAAGTCGCGGTTGGGGATGTGCGGCGCCCGGCGGTCGGCGTAGACGTCGAACTCGGGGCCCATCGCGGTGCCGAGGTCCCCGCGCGCGGCGTGGGCCAGCTGCAGCTCGTTGACCACCGTCGGCACGCCGCGGCTGCTGGTGCGGCCGAGGAAGGGCGAGACGCCGCCGTCGCCGGGGCGGAAGGGGGCGCCGTCCTTCTCGCGGATCTGCATGCCGAAGTCGCGCATCCGCACCACCGCCTGGTCGTCGCGGTAGACGACGACGTCCGCGACCACGGTGGGCCGGGGGAGCAGGGTCAGCTCCGTGACGTCGAGCTCGTAGCGGAGGGCGGCGTCGCCCGGGACGATCTGGCCGCGCACCGACACCTCGGTCGTGAGGCCCCGGATCGTCTGGAAGCGCGCGTCCGGCAGCACCAGGTGGAAGCCCCGGTGCAGCAGCAGGACCTGGAGGGCCTGCACGGCCCCCTCGGCGACCAGCGATCCGGCCAGCACGGGGTCGTCCGTGAAGTGGCACCGGAAGTACCAGGCGTCGGGATCGAGGGCGAACGAGGCGGTGACCTGCCCGAGGCGCCGGGTGCCGCCCTCCGGGTCGACGACCACGCCGTCGATCATCCGCAGCTGCGCGGTGGGGAGCCGGAGGGCGCGGTTGGCGCCCGCGGGCTGCGCGTGCTCGGGGCCGAAGACCGCGCCGACGTCCCCGTCCGCGAGGAGCGCGAGGTCGGCCGCGTCGAGCACGTGGTGGTCGGTGCGCGCGACCGGCTTCAGCCAGGGGCGCTCGGGGCCGGTCTCCGGGACCCGCGGGTCGCCGGCGTCGGGCAGGATCCCGAGCGGCGCGGCGAGCTCGTCGGCCGAGAAGAAGCCGGCCGTCGCGCGCGTCAGCTCGAGGATCAGGACCCCGTCGGCGAAGCAGCGGTAGCTGAAGTAGAACAGCGTCGTCGGGCCGTTGCGGATGAAGCGCTCGATCGTGATCTCGTACCGCAGCGTCTGCCCGGCCCGCGGCAGGTCGCCGTGGAAGACCAGCGTGCTGTCGAGCAGCCGGTAGACGCGCCGGCCCCGGTTCTCCGCGTCGATGCCCAGCCAGGCGACCAGGATCAGGTCGCCCTGCCCGGCCTCGATGGCGACGGCCGGCGGCACCCCGCCGTCCACGAGGTACCAGGCGTCGAGCGGCACGTCGTACTCGGTCGTGATGGTGGAGCGGCCGAAGCGACCGCGCTCGCCGTCCACCGCGAGGACGCGGGAGACGAAGTGGTACGGCGGGGCCGGCAGCCGGACGCGGACGGCGAGGTCGTCGATGTCGGCGTACGCGGGCCCGAACACGGGGGCGATGCGGCCCGTCGCGAACTCCAGGAGGTCGTCCGCGTCCCAGAGGACGGCGTCGCCCGGGGGCGCGGGGCGGTCGGCGGCGGGCGGTGGGGTCGATGCGGGCGGTGGGGCCGCGGCGTCGGCGTCGGATCCGCGGTCCGCCGCAGCGCCCCGCATCTCGGCGGCGGCGGCCGTGAGGAGCGCGTGCTGCAGCTCGAGGGAGTCGCGGTGCGCCTCGAGCACCTGCCAGCGCAGCGCGTCGCGGCCCTCCGCCACGAGGGCGCTCGCGCCCTCCGGCGATCCGTCCGGCGGGACGTCGTCCCCGAGGGGACCGGCGTCGTCCGCCGTGCCGGGATCGGCGGGTGCGCCCGCATCCCCGGGGGCCCCGTCCTCGGCGGGGAGGGGACCCCCGCGGTCGTCCCACCACGGGCTCAGGGCGACCGCGGCCGCCTCCCACGTGATGGCCGCGGCCGCGGCGTCGGACGCCGAGCCGGGGGCGGACGAGGCGGCGTCGGCGGTCTCGGACGCGGCGCTCCGGGCGTCCGCGCGGGATCCCCGCACCGCGCCCGCGTCCGCCGTGCCGAACGCCGCCGCCACGTCCTGGCGGATGGATGCGGTGCGTCCCACGAGCGGGCCCTCCGGCGGTGTGGTGCGGGGATCGACGGCCAGGTCGGCGATGTCGACGTCGATGCCGGAGGTGACGAGCTCCGCGAGGAAGGCCGGCCAGGTGCTCCCGAAGGGCGCGCCGCGGTGGTCGGGCGCGAGCGCGCGCAGCCCGGGGATCCGCGTGTCCGTGATCCAGCGCGCGCACGTCCCCCCGGGGCCGGCCTCCAGGACGAGGTCCACGCGCTCGGCGACGGCCCGCGCCAGCGCCGGGAGGTCGACGGGCTCGATGACGGAGCGCGCGATGCGGGTGGCGAGCTCGTCGGATCCGGCGTCGGGGGAGATGGCCGCGCCGCCGACGGCGTCGAGGAGGGCGGCGTCGGATCCGGGACCCGTGGGGAAGCGGTGCAGCTCCACGAGCTCGTCGGCCCACCCCTCGGCCAGCGGCGAGTGCAGCGGCGAGACGACGGGCGACGGCGCCGTGCGGAAGCCGGTCTCGCGGACGAACGCGTCCACGTCCGCGGACAGCCCGGCGACCACGACCTCGGCGGGCGTGTTGACGTGCGTGACGAACAGACGGTCGCGCCCGGCGACCCGCGCCGCCACCTCGTCGGACGGCGCGAGCACCACGACCGCGCGCCACACCTCGGCGAGAGGCGCCCCGTCGTCCGTCGCGAAGGCGCGGCGGACGGTGCGGAGGTCGCCCGCGAGCTCGTCCCGGAAGACGGGAGAGGCCGTGATCCGCGCGAGGCTCCGGTGCTCCCGGTCCCACCGGCGGGTGGCGAAGAGCATCGACGACGCCCCGAGGGAGTAGCCGATGGTCGCCGCGGGCGGGCGCCCCGTCACCCGCTCGAGCAGGTCGGCGTAGACGATGGCGAAGGACGTGCCCACGCCGAGCATGAAGGGCACGTCGGCCTGCAGCTCCGCCTCCCGGCGCATGAGGTCGGCGGGGGCCGGGGCCTCGGAGCGCCGCGGGTACAGGCGCGCCAGGGTGACGTCCTCCCGCGACGCGCGGACGAGCCCGTCGAGGGCGTCCATGGCCGTCGGCACCGTGCGCAGCAGGTCGGCGCCGAACCGGGGGTACGCGGTGAACGCGCCGGGGAAGGCGTAGCCGATCCGCGGGACGCGCGCCGGATCGACGGTCGCGTACCTGCTGCCCCCGGGCGCCGCCCAGCGGGCGCCGGGCGGGAGCGTCGCGAGCGCGTCCCGCGCCCGGGCCGCCTCGCGCGGCAGCGCGGCCCGGTCGCGGAACACCAGCACCAGGCGCTCGGATCCGGCGCCCGCCGGCGGGAGGTCCTCGGGCGCGACGCCGTCCGCGAGCAGCCGCAGCCGCTCGACGAGCAGGTCGCGCGTCCCCGCGTCGAGGCGGAGCAGGCGCGCCCCGCCGCCCGCCCGCCACGCCGCGCGGCCGTCGACGCGCCGGGCGTCGTCGGGCTCGCGGACGCGGAGGGCTCCGGTCGCGCCGCCGTGGCCCTCGACGGACACCAGGCCGATCCGCGGGCGGTCCCGTCGCGCGAGCCAGGGGGTCCCCGGCACGACCTCGCCGGCGCGGGCCACGTCGAGCCCCCGGCGGCGGTCCTCCGGCAGGTCGACGTCGGCGGGGGTGCCCGGCAGGACGCGGCCACGCAGCGCGAGGACCATCCGCACGACCATGAGGCCGGCCGCGGCGTTGGCCGCGTCGCCCCACGTCTCGCGGGTGCTCGCGACGGCGGTGCCGTCGGGGTCGTGGTCGGCGCCGCGGGGGAGGGCGGCGTCGAGGAGGGCCGCCCGGCCCTCGGCGGTGGCGGCGTGCACGTCGACGACCTGCGGTGCCGCATCCTGCCGCTCCGCCGGGTCGACGGGGTCGAGCAGGGCGGAGGCGCCCGGCGCGTCCTCGGGGCGGCGCAGCACGAGGGCGGTCGCGGCCTCGAGGGGGCGGTCGGACGCGCCGGGGAGGAGCGCGCGCTCGGCCGTCACGGAGAGGTCGACGCAGGCGACGACGACCTGGTCGATCGTCGGGTCCGAGAGGAGCAGCTGCGCCGCCTCGATCGCCCGGAGCACGCCGAGCGGGCCGGCCGAGACGGTGAAGGAGGGCCCGGTGAGGTTCCACGTCGCGCTGATCCGCGCCGCCGTGATGCTCCCGATCCAGCTGAGGACCTCGTTGGCGCTGAGCCGCGCGTGGAGGGCGTCGCGGAGGAGGGAGGCGGTGGCGGCCGTCCGGGATCCGGCGATCGACGGGTCGAGGACGCGGCCGAGCATCGTGTCCGCGTGCAGGTGCGCGAGCCGCTCGTGGGCCCGGGCCTCGAGGTCCAGGGCGACGACGACGGCGGTCCGCGTGCCGGGAGCGGGCGGTCCGCCGGCGTCCGCGAACGCGTCGCGCACCGCGCGGGCGACCGCGAGGGGGGCCGGGTTCATGTGCCGGACGTCCGTCGGCGGGATCCGGTCGGCCATGGGCTCGAGCGCGATCGGGCCGAGCGGGGCGCCGTCGCGCGGGGCCCGGGTCGAGCGGGCGGTGGTGTCTGCGTCGAGGAGCGGGGCGCGGTCGCCCGTCCCCTCGACGCGCAGGAGGCCGTCGATCCGGGCTCCCGCGCCGACGTACGCCCCGACGCCCGTCACCGCGAGGCTCGTCCGCGCCGCCGGCCGCGGGGCGGGGCCGGGCGTGGGGGCGGACTCCCCGCCGGGCGCGTGCGACAGCACCACGTGGGCGTTGGCGCCGCCGAAGCCGAACGCGGACACGGCCGCGCGGCGCGGGCGCCCGGCGACGTCGGGCCACGCCGTCGGCCGCTCCACCACCCGGTCGTGCAGGAGCGGGGCGCTCGCGTCGCCCCCCACGGTCGCCGGGATGGTGCCGGAGCGGAGGGCGAGCACGACCTTGATGAGGCTCGTGATGCCCGCCACGGTCAGGAGGTGCCCGATGTTGCCCTTCACGGATCCGAGGAGCGGCATGCGCTCGCCGAAGAAGGACGCGAGGGACGCGAGCTCGGTGCGGTCGCCGACCGGGGTGCCGGTCGCGTGGCACTCGACGTAGTCGACGTAGGCGGGGAGCACCCCCGCGTCCGCGTAGGCGAGCTCGTAGCAGGAGCGTTGCCCGTCCCGGCCCGGGACGAGCGGGTGCTGCCCGGCGCCGTTGTTCGTGATGGCCGAGCCGTCGATCACGGCGAGGACCTCGTCGCCGTCGCGGATCGCGTCCTCGAGGCGCCGGAGGACGACGACCGCGGCGCCCTCGCCGGTGAGGATCCCCGTGCTGCCCGCGCGGAAGGGCGCGGAGAGCCCGCTCCCGTACGCGCCGAGGTCTGAGAAGGAGACGTGGAGCAGCGGCAGGTCGGGCGCGCACACCGCGCCGGCGACGACGGCGTCCGCCGTGCCCTCGGCGAGGGCGTCGCAGCCGAGGCGCACGGCGTAGAGGCCCGACGCGCAGGCGGCGTCGAGGACGAGCCGTCGGCCGCCGAGGCCCGCGGCGTCCGCGACCGCGTCGGCCACGGATCCGGCGACGTCGACGTGCCCGGGCAGGGCCGCGTCGGGGGCCGAGCGCGGCGTCGTGGCGATGCCGGCGTCGTCGAGGCCGGCCCGCACCTCGTCCTCGATGAGGGACAGCGACACCCGCGCCGAGCGGTCCGTGGGGAACGTGTAGCAGCCGAGCAGGAGGCTCGTCCGCGAGCGGTCGGCCCCGGGACCGCCGACCCGGGAGAGGGCGCGGCGCACCACGTAGGACGCCCAGGCGCGCGCGTCGTCCGCGTCGGCGTCGAGCCCGCTGCCGGCGCGGGCGCGTTCCCGGGAGGCCGCGTCGAGGAAGCCGCCGCGGCGGGAGGCGAAGGTCGCGCCCGCCGAGGAGCCCGCGGCGGGGAGGCGGGGGTCGTCGGCCCCGCGCGCGTCGGTCGCGTCGGCGAGCAGCCGCTCGAAGGCGGGCACGCCGTCCGCGCCGGGGAGCAGGCACTCCATGGACACGACCGCGATGCGCTGCGTCATGACGCACCCGCCGTCACGAGCGCCTCGGCGGCGCTCGGGGCGGTGACGGCCGCCGGGCGGCGGGTCACCTCGACGTCGTCCAGCGTGGCGACCACGTGCTCCCGACCCGCGCGGACCGCGGTCACCACGAGGTCCATGCGCGTGCGGTCGGCCGTGGCCCGGATCCCGGTCGCCCGGATCCGCAGCGCGTCGCCGGCCGCCGTGCCCCCGGTCCACCGGAGCGATCCGACGGCGGAGGGCAGGGCGACCATGCCGCCCGCCTCGTGGGCGGACACGAGGGCCGCCTGCATGGCCACGTCGAGCGCGACCACGTCCATCGCGCCGGCCTCGGTGGCGAGCGGGCGCGCGACGGCGGGGTTCACCGCGTGCACGGTGACCGCGTCCTCGTCCCGCTGGACGCCGGTGACGGCCTGCAGCGCGTCGGCGTGGAAGAGCAGGCCCGAGGCGTAGGGGTCGAGGGGGCGCACGGGGGAGGCGGATGCCGGCGGCGCTCCGGGCGTCCCGCCGGGGAGGGCGGGGGAGGCGGAGGCGAGGATCGCCGCGAACCGCGGGCGGTCGCGTCCGCCGGGACCGTCGCCCGCGCTGGCGAGCACCGCGTGGATCCGGGCGTCGCCCGGGCCGTCGGCCGTCGCGTCCTCCAGCAGCACGACGAAGGGGCCGGCGTCCGCGTCGCCGACGCCCGCGGAGACGCGGACGTCCCGGAGCTCGGCGGGGAGGCGTCCGGTGTGGCGTCCGCCGGCGGCGGCGAGGAGGCACGCGGCCGCGGCGAGGGGCAGGATCCTCGTGCCGTCGAGCGCGTGCGCGCGCACCAGCTCGGAGGCGAACAGCCCGTCGAGGAGCAGCGCGGACCGGGTGCGGCGGGCGGGGACCGGATCCCCGGAGAGCGGCTCCGCGGGGCCGATGAGCACCTGCCGCTGGTCGACGTGCGGCGCGGTGGTCTGCTCGACGAGCATCCGCGCGCCGGTGCCGGGGGCGACGAGCGCATAGCCGCGGGCGCGGAACAGGGCCCGCACCGCGTCGGAGACCATGCCGCCGTCCCACGCGCCCCAGTCGATCGAGACGACGTGCGCGGCGGGCAGGTGCGCGGCGAGCCCCTCGACCCACCGGTCGAGGACCGTGTTCGCCATGGCGTAGTCGCCCTGGCCCCGGTTGCCGAAGAGCCCGGCGACGGACGAGAAGAGCACGACGTGACGGAGGCGGGTCGAGCCGCCGAGGCCCGCGAGGACGTTCTCGAGGCTCCGCAGCTTGGTGGCGATCACGCGGCGGGCGTCCTCCGGTGCCTTGTCCGCGATCAGCTTGTCGGCGATGGCCCCCGCGCCGTGCACGACGGCCGTGATGCGCGCGGCGAACGGCGCCAGCGCCTGGCGGGTCGCGTCCGCGTCGGTCAGGTCGACGCGGACGTAGTGCGCGCGGACGCCGGCCCGCTCCAGGGCGGCGAGCTGCTCCGCGACGCGACGTCCCGCGAGGACGGACTCGGCGAGGGCTCCCACGGCGCGGGGCGTCGGGCGCTTCCCCTCGTCGCGCAGGAGCGTCGCCGCGGCGTCGCGCAGCTCGGCGGGCGAGGCGAGGCCCGTCGCCCACGCCGGTTCCGCGGACGGGGTCCGGCCGGCGAGCACGTAGGCGGGGCGGGGGTTCGCGGCGGCGAGCTCCCGCACGCAGAGCGCGGTGATCCCCTGCGCGCCGCCCGTGACGAGCACGGCGTCGTCGACGTCGAGGTCGTCCCAGCGGGCACGCGCGGAGGGGACGGCGGCGTCGGCGTCGCCGGTGTGCTCGGTCTCGGCGTCGTCGGGCTCGACGCGGACCGCGGAGCGCTCGCCCGCGCTCCACCGGACGGTGTCGAGGCCGTCGGCCGCGTCGTCGAGCTCGTCGACGAGCGCGATCGCCGCGGCGTCCGGGTCGAGGCCGCCCCCGTCCTCGAGCATCACCGCGCGGGACCGGATGCCCGGATGCTCGATGCGCGCCGTCCGCACGAGGCCCGCGAGGCCGGCGGCGGCGATCCCGTCGGCGGAGTCGGGATCCTGGCCGTCGAGGAGGCCGACGGCCAGGAGGCGGGGCGCCGCCTCGTCGTCGGCGGGGCGCGGGCCGTGCGCGCGGACGAACGCCTGGACCGCGACCAGCGCGGCCACGAGCGCGCCGGTGGCGTCCCCGCCGGGGCCCGCCACGAGGACCATGTCCCCGGCGAGGTCGCCGAGGTCGTCGGGCGTCGTCACGCGGACCTCGTGGCCCGCGCCCTCGAGCGCCCGTCGCAGGGGCGCGGTGAGCGGAGCGTCGGCCAGGTCGACGAGCGCCACCCGCCGCCGCGGACGGCTCGCGGGGAGGTCAGGCCCCGGGATCCGCCGCCATCGCACGACCGATCTGCGGATCCCTGGCGCCGCCTCCTCGTCGTCGGCCGCCGCGGCGGCGCGACGCTCGCGGCTGGTGCCGGAGCCCGGGGTGCGGAGCGCGTCCACGATGTCGCCCAGCGTGCGCAGCTCGGCGACCTCCTCCGGCGAGAACGGGGCGCGGCCGGGGAAGCGCTCGCCGATCGCGCCGAGGATCTCCACGCGCTTGATCGAGTCGATGCCGAGGTCGGCCTCGATGCCCATGTCGAGCTCGAGGATGTCGGCCGAGTAGCCGGTCTTCTCGGCGACGACCTCGCGGACGAGCGCCTCCATGTCCACGTCCACCGCGGGGGCCGCGGGAGCGTCCGCGGCCGCGGTGTCGACGACCAGGTCGGGCGAGGCCGGGCGGGCGGGCGGGGCCGTGGCCTCCCGGACGACGGGCGGGGCCGTCGCCGATGCGGCGGCGTGCGCCCCCGGGTGCGCGGCCGCCGCGTGCACGACGGCCTCCGTCGCGGTCGGGGCGCCCACGCGGGTGATCTCGGACCCCGCGGGCACGTGGTCGTCCCGGAGCGCGATCGACCGGGCCGCCGGGCGCTCGGCGAGCGCGGCCTCGTGCCGTGCCGGTCGGCTGCTGCCGCTGCCGCTGCCGCCGCCGTCAGCCGGGGCCCCGATGCGGGCCCGCCCGGAGCGGGCTCCGCGGCTCGACCCGTCGGCGGGCTCGTCGGCGCCGCCGGCGGAGATCATGCGGTTCACCTGCACGTGGGCGTCGCCCACGGCGATGCACTGGGCGACGATCTCGCGGATCCCGTCCACGGGGACGTGGTCGTGGTCGCCCTCGAGCATGGACAGCAGGGCGCGGCTCACGTCCTGCTGGCCGGACAGGAAGTCGGCGTGCACGTTCAGCTGCTCCCGCGCCAGCTCGAGGTGACGACTGGGGGTGGTGTGGATGACGCTCATGTTCTCCGGCTCGCTTCGTGTGCGGTGGGTGGTGATCGGGATGGGGGCGCGGACGGGGAGGGGGACCTCGTCCGCGACGCGGCCGGCGGGCGCCGGCACGGGCGGAGCGGCGTGCGGGGGGACGGCGACGGCGCTCGACGCGGCGACGTCGGGGGAGCGGGGCGCGCGGGAGGTGAGCTCGTACGGCTCGGCCAGGAGGCGCTCGTACCCGTCCGCGCGGGCGGCGGACACGTGGTTGACGCCCGTGAGCATCACCGCGGGCCCCGTGCCCTCGCGCGGGACGGGCCGCTCCCGCAGGCCGGCGCTCTGCCAGCGCTCGAGGGCGCCGGCGACGGCGAGCCGGGCGATCGTCGTGGCCAGGACGTGCTGCGAGTTCGCCGGATCCCCGGCGTCGGCGGCGACGACGAGCACGTCGTCGGCGTCGCCCAGGATCTCGGTGACCAGGCGCGCGAGCACGTTCCCCGGGCCGCACTCGACGAAGACGCGGACGCCGTCCTCGTGCATCCGCCGGACGCCGCGCTCGAAGTCCACCGGGTGCGCGAGCTGCGCGGCGAGGAGCTCCGCGTTGGCGGCGACGTCGGATCCGTACGAGCCGCCCGGCGTGTTCGCGTGCACCGGACCGCGGGTGGGGGCCCCGACCCCGGCGGCCCGGACCGCCTCGCCGAACGCGTCGACCGCGCCGGCGACCGCCGGCGTGTGGAACGCCGCCGCGACCTGCAGCTCGACCACGCGCACGCCCCGCTCCTCCGCGAGGCGGACGACGCGGTCGACGGCCTCGCGCGATCCGCCGACGACGTGCTGCCGGGGGCTGTTGACGTTGCAGAGGACGAGTCCCTCGGTCGCCGCGACGAGCGCGTCCGCGGTCGCGCGATCCGCGAGGACCGCGACCATCGCCCCGGCGTCGCCGTGCCCGCTCGCGGCCGCGGCCATCGCCTCGCCGCGGAGGCGCGCGAGGCGCAGGAAGGACGCGTCGTCGAGCGATCCGGCTGCCCACAGCGCCGTCAGCTCGCCGAAGCTGTGGCCGGCGAACGCCGACGGCGCGAGCCCGAGCCCGGTGAGCAGGCGGTGGTGCGCGGCGGACAGCGCGCCGATGGCGGGCTGCGCGTCCTGCGTCTCCCGGAGCCGGGCCGTGCGGGCGGACCGGCCGGCGTCGTCGGTCGCGGGCGGGGGATAGGCGATCGCCGCCAGCCCCTCCAGGCCCGCGGTCGCGTACGCATCCTCGAGCGCGTCCATGAGGACGGGCTCGCGGAGCACGGCCGAGAGCGCGGCGTCGACGTGCTGGCTGCCCTGCCCGGAGAACAGGAGGCCCACGCGGGCGCCGTCGAGGGCGGCCGGGCGGTAGTGGGATCCCCGCGGGTCGGACCACGCGGCGTCGGACTCGGCGCGGATGCGGCGGGCGGCGCCGGACCGCATCGCGTCGGCCGCGTCCGTGGTCGGCGCGACCAGCGCGATCCGCGGCCAGCCCGGGTCGATCGCCGTGCCCGACGCCACGGGCGCCGCGCCGTCCTCGAGGGCCGCCGCGAGCTCGGCGGGCGTGGGCGCGGCCCACAGCCGCACGACGCTGCGGTCGAGGGCGTTGCCGATCGCCCGCGAGGCCGGGTGCTCCTCGAGGACCACGTGGAAGTTCGTGCCGCCGAAGCCGAAGGCCGACAGCCCCGCGCGGCGCACGGGCCGGTCGGGGCTCCGGAACCAGGGGCGCGGCTGCGTGCTGACGTGCAGGGGGCTGCCGGCGAACGCGCTCGCGGGCGTCTCGACCTTGATGGTCGGCGGCACGATGCGGTGCTGCAGCGCGAGGGACAGCTTGATGAGCCCGGCGGCGCCCGCCGCGGCCTTGGTGTGGCCGATCTGCGACTTCACCGACCCGATCGCGACGGACCCCTCGGCGGCGCCCGCCTCGGCGAGCACCTCGCTGAGCGCGCGGAGCTCCGTCGCGTCGCCGACGGCCGTCCCCGTCCCGTGCGCCTCGACCACGGAGACCGAGGTGGGCGCGCAGTCCGCGTCCTCGTACGCCCGGCGGAGCGCCAGCTGCTGGCCGCTGGCGCGCGGGGCGTAGATGGACTTGTAGCGGCCGTCGCTGGCCGAGCCGATGCCGCGGATCACCGAGTAGATGCGGTTCCCGTCCCGCTCGGCGTCCTCGAGGCGCCGGAGGGCGAGCATGCCGATGCCCTCGCCGATGAGCGTGCCGTCCGACGACGCGTCGAAGGGCCGCACGTCGCCCGACGGGCTGAAGGCCGGCGTCTTCGAGAAGCACAGGTACATGAAGACCGTGTTCTCCGCGTCGCAGCCGCCGGTGATCATGGTGTCCGCCCGGTGGTCGACGAGCTCCGCCGCCGCCGCGCGCAGGGCGCCGAGCGAGCTCGCGCACGCCGCGTCGACGGTCATGTTCATCCCGCCGAGGTCGAAGCGGTTGGCCACCCGCCCGGCGACGACGTTGCCGAGCATGCCGGGGAAGGAGTTCTCCTCCCACGGCGCGAACCCGGCGCGGAAGCGCCGCGCGATCTCCGCGGCGTCCGCCTCGCTCAGCCCGATGGACCGCGCGGCGCGCAGGATCGCGGGCGTCTGGAGCCGCGCCGACAGGGGCTGAGTCAGCTGGTTCGCGCCGGTGACCCCGAGGACGACGCCCGTCCGCGCCGCGTCGTACCAGTCGCCGGCGTCCGTCCCCGCGTCGCGGAGCAGGTCCCGGGTCACCACGAGGCTGAGCAGCTGGAGGACGTCGGTCACGTCGAGCTGGGACGGCGGGATGCCGAAGTCGATGGGGTGGAACGGCACCGGGTCGATGAAGCCGCCGCGCCGCGCGTAGGTCTTGTCGGGGGCGGTCCGGTCGGGGGAGTAGTGGTCCTCCACGTCCCAGTGCCAGTCGGGGATGTCCCGGATCGCGTCGACCCGGTCCACGATGCCGTTCCAGAAGCCCTCGACGTCCGTCGAGCCCGGGAACAGGCTGGAGAGGCCGACGACCGCCAGGGGCGTGCGGGCGAGTCGTCGGTCGAGGGTTCCTGCGTCTGCGGTGTCGTCCATGTCGATCTCCAGGGTCTGCGAGGAGGGGCCTCTCGCGCGGTCGGCGGCGAGCGGCCCTCGAAGGGTGGGGGAAGGCGGTCAGCGGTGCGGAATGAGCGCGAGCACCGCCGGGGAGGCGGAGCCGAGCGTGAGCATCGAGTAGTGGTCGCCCGGGCAGGCGACGACGGGGAGGTCGGGGGCGACGGCGTCCCAGCCGTTGGACGCGGTGTCGGGCAGGAGGCCGGCCTCCGGCTTCACGAGGGTGGCGTCGGTCACGTCCGGGACGTCGCTCGACCCCGTGATCCGGACGTTGCGCTCGAGGCCGCCCGTGTAGGCGCGGACGAGGGCGCGGAACCCGCCGATCGTCACGTCCGGGGCGACGGCGCAGGCGGCGACGGCCGCGGCGTGCAGCGGCGGGAGGGGGTCCTCGCCGGGGACGGCGGCCGGCAGCGCCAGGGGACGTCCGGCGCGCGCGCCCAGGTAGTCGGCGAGCCACCGCCGGGTGAGCGACCGTGTGCCGTCCACGTCGACGACGGGGGCGACGGTGTCGAGCAGGCCCACGTGGACCCGCAGGTCGGCCTCCCGCCGCAGGGCCAGGGCGACGAGGCCGCCGAACGACCAGCCGACGAGCAGCTCGGCACGGCGGACGGCGTCCCCGTCCTCCGCCAGGATGTGCCGCGTCAGCGAGTCCATCGTCGGCGTCGGGATGCGGGCGTCCAGTCCCGCGTGGACGTACTCCCGATGCGCGCCCAGGTCGCTGACGGAGAGCGCGACGTCCGGGGCGGACGCCGTGAGCCCCGCGTAGACCGACGCGGGCAGCGTGCCGGGGTGGATCACGTGGACGCGGCGCTTCGAGGAGGTCATGACGCGGGACGTCGCTCGTCTACCGCGAGGCCGACTCGGCCGCGATGTGCTCGGCGAGCTTCTCGACGGTCGGGAAGTACCACAGGGCCGTCGGGGCGACGTCGAATCCGAGCCATTCCTCCAATTCCCCGGCGAGCACGAGCGCTTCCGTGGAATCGAGCTCGAATTCGTCGAAGTACCTCTCCGGATCCACCTCCGCCCTCTCCATCCCGGTACGCGCGGCGATCTTCTCGACGAGCCAGGATTCCACCGATGTTGCATCGACCATGTGCCGCTCCCTCTGCGCCTGATGGCGACGGGCAGCCTGCGGCGCCCGTCCGGTCGGTCGTCGACCGACTCCGAGTCGTAGACAAGCGTTCGGCACTAGACGTTGTCAAGTGTTCAAGCATCCCGACTCCGCGGCGGATGAAGTCCTCGTTAACGCGGACCGGGCCCGCACCCCCGGGCGGGGGCGCGGGCCCGCTGGTGAGCTTTCGCTGAAAAGCTCGCTTGATCAGCTACTCCGATTGCCCGCGATGTGCCTCGACCGTGCCTTCGGACGCCGCCCAGAAGGGAGCTAAACGCGCAGAACGCGGAGAACGATCTTCCGCCCGGGGGCAAGGTTCACCTAGGTGCTCAGGTGCGTGGTATTGTGCGGCGCCGATCGGGCGATCCACCGCGCGCGGCGAGGGGAGCGCCCCTCAGTCGTCCCGTGCCTCGAGGTCCAGCCCCATCTCGTGGTGCGCCACCCGGCGCAGGGCGAGGAGCACCGGCTCGTACAGCGCCGTGCCCAGCACCGCGAATTCCACGGCGGCCCGCGGGTCGTCCCAGGGCACCCGCGAGAAATCCGCACGAGCGATGCGCCGCACCGCCGCGAGGTATTCCGTGATCTGGTGCTCGTCGAGGGCGATCCCCGCGGATCCCGCCAATTCCAATGCGCGTTCGAGCTGCTCCACGGGAACGGAATCCTCGCGATGGCGCACGCCGAGCCGGTCGAGGAGCTCGCGCGTGGGGGAGGGGTCCCGCGACCCGGCGGTCCCGTGGTCGGGCGCCGCGGCGCGGCCCACCGACGGGAGGGCCTCCGTGGCCGCGCGCATCGCCCCCGCGACGCTCTGCTCGGGATCCGACATCAGCCGCAGGATCGTCCCGGCCTGCTCGACGCTCACGCCGACGACGTGGATGAGGCCCCGCACGAGCCGGATGCGCGCGAGGTGGCTGTCGTCGAAGGTCGTCTTCCGGGCGTTGACCTTGGTGCCCGCGTGGAGCAGTCCCTCGCGCAGGTAGTACTTGATGGTCGCGACGGGGCAGTCGGACCGGGCGGAGAGCTCGGAGATCGTCATGTCGGGCATGACATGATGATAGCGTCACTATCGACCGGATGGCCGCGTCGGTCACGGACGAGCCGCTCGCCGGACGTGCGGCGGCTACTCCGCGGCCGTGCCGGACGGGCGCCCGTCGGCGGGATCCCGGCGCCGACGCGTCAGGCGCAGCTCACGCACCCCGAGGAACAGCGGCAGCGCGAACGCCACGGCGCCGACCAGCGAGACGGGGACGAGCAGGACGGTGAACCAGGTCGGCAACCCGACTCGCCGTCCTTCGACGAGGTAGAACGGCACGGTGACCGCGAACACGACGATGATGTCGACCGCCGCGGACGAGCTGGCCGGGTTGGCGAACCAGTCCGCGACGTAGTCGTCGCCGCGATAGCGGAGGTTGAACCACCACGTGGCCACGAGGCCGACGGTGGCGAGCGCGAAGTACGCGACGGGCAGGATGCGTGCACGGGACATGGGAGGGCCTCCGCTGATCTCGACGGGGCTCCGGCGCCGGATCGTCCCTGCCGTCGGCTTCCGTGCGCGGCGCACGTCAGCTCACGCGACAAAACGTCCGGTGGGGAGCTGGATGGCCCAGAGCCTAGGGGTCGCCCGAGCGTCGTGCGACGATGAGATGGAGCCCCTCTCGGCCGCTCCCGGAGTCGCTGATAATGCACATTATGTCATGTAGGGGGTCTCGACCGGGGTCCGTGCCCGGCCGGCTCGGCGCAGGCGACCCCTCTCCGCATCTCCCGGCGAGCTCCGCGCCCACCTGGTCGACCTCGACGAGCCGAAGGGGCGGGCGGCGCCTTCGCGGATCCGCGCCGCGGACGGCGGAGTGGCTCCGCTCGCTCGAGGCGCGCCCGCCGCTCCGCGTCAGACGGGACAGTGCACCTGGGTTCGAGCGCCCGAGCGGTCGATGTCGTGGTCCGGCATCGGCTTCCCGCACATCGGGCAGAGGCGCGACTGCGGCGTCGGCATCGGGTCGTCCGTGTACGGGCCCAGCGGAGGTGCACCCAGGTAGGGACGCAGCCGTGCGTTGAACCTCTCGACGGCCGCCCCGAAGCCGCGCTCGCGTGGCGTGCCGTCCTTGTCCCCAGTACCGCGTGTCATAGTGTTTAGTGTACGCGGTAAATGCTCGCCGGTCCACGGGCGGCGGCCGCGCCGGAGGAAGGGCACGACATGAGCACGGATCCCCTGACGCTCGACAACCAGGTCTGCTTCGCCGCCGTCCTGGCCGCCCGGACCGTCGTGTCGCTGTACCGGCCGATCCTCGAGCCGCTGGGGCTCACGCATCCCCAGTACCTCGTGATGCTCGCGCTCTGGGAGCGCGACGACCGGTCGATCTCCGACCTCGGCGGCGCCCTGCAGCTCGAGCCGGCGACGCTGACGCCCCTCCTCAAGCGACTGGAGACGGCCGGGCTCGTGCGACGGGCGCGCAGCGCGGACGACGAGCGCGTCGTGCGCGTGACGCTCAGCGACGCCGGGCGCGCGCTGCGGGAGCAGGCCGAGCAGGTGCCCGGCCGCATCGCTGCCCGGACCGGGATGTCGATCGCCGAGCTCATGGAGCTCCGGGACACCCTTCATTCGTTCGTCGACCGCCTCGGAGCCGCCCCCGAGGCCAGCAGCTGACCGACACCGCTGGTCCGGGATCGGAACCGGATGGCCGAGATCGGCGGTCCGGTCCGGTCGGCACCGCGCAGCAGCTCACCTCCGCGGTGACACCGGCCACCACCGCCCGCGCCCGCTACGGCGACGTGATGATCACCGGGGCCGACGCCTCGGCCGCGCTCGTGCCCGCCGCGGTGCAGAGGACCCCGCGGATCGGGATCGACCGGACCCCGTCCGGCAGGCCCGCGTGGACGCGCGTGCCCGCCCACTACCTCATCGCCTCCGACGACCGCGCCCTCGACCCCGCCACGCAGGCCGAGCTCGCCCACCGCATGGGCGCTCGCGTGGACACGGTCGCAGCACCCCACGCCGCGATGCTCACCCACCCGGGCGAGGTCACGCGCTTCCTCGTCGACGTGGTGTCGTCCGCGACGGGACTCTGAGGCCGCGGGACCGCTCCCGGAGGGCGGTCCGAGAGGGGGCCCGGGGCGGACGGGCAGGACGGCGTGGCCGAACCCCGTGCTCGCCCGCCGGACACGCCAGCGGCTGCTCCGTCGCGATGGTGAGCGGACTCGAGACCCCTGCGTCACGGCGTGTCCCGATGGACCGTTCCGCTGGAGGGGGCTGAGCGAGACGCACTCCGTGCCCTCCCCGCTCGTGATCGCGCCCGCCGCTCCGGCTGCCGGGGACCCCGTCGGGGTCGCGGTGTCGACGTCTCCCGCACCGAGGTCTGCCGGCGCTCCCGGCTCCGCCCGTGGGACGTCCCGTGATCCGAGGCTCCCGAGCCAGGCCGCGGAGCCCGAGCGCCGTGCCGGCCCGCTCCCATCCGCCGGTGGCGGTCCTCATGTCATGCGACCGGTCCGGACGCGCGGCTCGGAGCGGCGGACGCCTGGTGCGAGACCGTCGCGCTCCCCGCGGCCAGCTCCAGGACGGTCGCGTCCGGGCGGTCGAGCGCGTCCACGTCGTGGGTCGCGCAGACGACGGCGCCTCCTCGGCCGAGGTGCTCGTCGATGGATCCCCGGAGACGGCGGCAGCTCGCGTCGTCCAGCCCGTTGAACGGCTCGTCCAGCACCCACAGCCGCGGACCGTGCAGCACCGCCAGGGCGATGCCCAACCGCTTCCGCTGCCCCAGGGAGAGCATGGTCGCCGGCAGCTCCGGCGTGCCCTCGAGCACGCCCGCGGCGGCCGCCATGCCGGTCACCGGCAGCCGCGAGGCGCGCCACAGCGACATCGCCAGACGCAGGTGCTCGGCCGGGGTGAGCTCCTCGAACAGGTTCGGCGGGTCGGTGACGTAGCCGATGTCGTGCCGTGCGCGGGAGGACTGCGTGGGGCGCCCGGCCACCGTGACCGTCCCGGCGAGGGGGGCGCGGATCCCCGCCACGGTGCTCAGCAGCGTGGACTTGCCCACGCCGTTGGGACCGCGCACGAGCACGAACTCCCCCGGTGCGACGAGGAGTCGCACGCGTTGGATGGCCGCGCCGTGCGCGTACCCGATCTCGGCATCAACCTCGAGCATGTCCGACTCCGATTCTCGTGGGGAGGGTGGCGGTGACGCCGGCGGCGACGAGCGGGGTGAGCAACGCCGACGCGAGGGCGACCGCGGTGGCCTCCCCTGCGGTCCAGTCGCGTCCCGACGCCACGGCGGTCGTGAGCGCCATGCCGGCACCCAGCAGGTAGGTGATGCCCGATCGCGCCCAGCCGTGTCGGCCGATCTCCCCCACCTCCTTCCACTCGGTGTGCGGGTGGCGGAGCGACACCCAGCAGCCGAGGGTCGGTGCGAGGAGGGCCACGGTCGCGCAGGCGGACGCGGCCGTGCCGACGGCGCGGGGTCCGAGGGGCGCGAAGGCGCAGAGCACGCCGAGGAGCAGGAGCCCCGCGGCGCCGATGACGAACGCCCCCGAGGCGGCTCGGGCCGCGGCCAGGATGCGGATGCCGTGCGGGAGCGAGCGCATGAGGACGGTCCCGCCCCGGTCCGAGTCGAGGGACGACCACGCGGATGCGGTGGTCCAGACGATCAGGACGTACCCCGCCGTCACTCCCCCGGCCAGCGTCGCCCCCACGTCGCTCGAGAGCAGCGCCTCGGCTCCGTCGCCCAGGATCCACGAGGCCATCGCGCCGAGCAGCGCGGCGGAGACGGCGAGGGAGAGGAGGAGGTACGCCGCCGGACGGACGCGCCATTCGAACGCCCGGATCGCGCGGCGGAGGTCGAGCAGCATGACCTCGACGAGGACGCGCGCTCCGCCGGTGCGTGCGGGTCGGCGGGGTGCACGGGGACCGGTCAGGTCGGATCGCGTCGTCACGGTGGACCAGGTCAGGGCGCCGGCGCGGTGGAAGCGCGTCGCGGCCAGGACCGCGCACGCGACGCACGCCGCCCCGAGGAGCGCCGCCCTCGGCCAGGGCACGGCCGGGAGGGCATCCGGCGTCGTGCCGGCCAGCAGCGCCTCGACCGGACCCGGCAGCCAGGAGGCCGCCCACCACCAGCAGGACGCGACCAGCGCCCCGACGACCGCGATCGGGAGGAGCACGGCCCGCGTCGGCGACGCCCGCCGGATGCGCTCGAGGCGGACGGTCGCATGGAGGACGCCCACGGAGAGGCCGCCCCCCGCGGCGAGCGGGATGAGCGCCCAGTGGGCCGGGGTGAGGGCCTCGGGGCGGAGGAGGGACGCCGTGGCGCAGGTGCTCAGGGCGCCGCAGCACGCCGCTCCGAGCCGTGCCGCGCGGGGCACCAGGAGCCGGCCGATCAGGTAGGTGCGCGGCCTCGTCCCCATCTGCGCGAACAACGACCAGCTGCGCGGTTCGGCCAGGGCCGCTCGGACCTCCGCCCAGAGGGAGCCGGCCCCGACGCCGGCGAGGAGCACGAGCACGGTGGCCGCCGTGAGGACGGTCCCCGCGTCGACGCCGAGGGCCACGACGACGAAGCCCGCCCACGCGCCCGCTCCCGTCCACGCCGCCGCGGCGAGGCCCGCGGTGGCGAGGCCGAGCCGGGGGGTGAGCACGGGGACGGCGACGAACCGCCGCCACCGCCGCGTCGACGTCGATGCCGCGATGATCGCGGACGTCCTCGTCTCGGCGATCACCGCGCGCGCCCCGGCGTCGCCTGTCCGCGGCCGGGCCGCGCGGCGCCCTCGGCCCGCCAGACGGCGTAGGCCAGCCCCAGCGCCGCAGCGGCCCAGGCCAGCAGCGCCGCCAGCGCCAGGAGCGCGCCCTCGGCGTCGCCCACGGCGGCGGACTCGACGACCGCGCCCAGGCGGCCCGCCGGGAGCGCGGTCGCCGCCCAGGAGAGGGCCTCGAGGGAGGCGGTCGCGCCGACCGTGCCCAGCGCGGCGGGGCCGATCACCATGATCCCGAGGAACGCGGTGGCCCCCACGACGCCGTGTCGGGCGACGAGGCCGATCGCCGCGGCCAGCACCACGGTCAGCGTGACGCCGGCCGTGGTGCAGGCGACGATCGCGAGTCCATGGGCGCCGAGGGCGTCCGCGGTCCGCCCCGTCAGCGCGCACACGCCCGCCACGAGGATCGCGCCCGTGAGGAAGGCGGCGACCGCGACGCCGGCCGCGATGCCGCCCGCCACGACGACGCGCGCGACGAACGTGCGGCTCGTCGCGGGGACCATCTGGTGCGTGAGGCGCTGCCGACCGGTGGACCGCTGCCCGGCGGAGAGGTGGATGGATGAGAGGCCCAGGAGCAGGGCCACCGTCGCGGCTCCGCTGACGGAGGCGCGGCCGACGAGCGCGTCCACCTCCGAGGCGGCCGCGCCCCCGACGGCGGCGAGCACCTCCACGAAGACGAGCGCCGTCCCCGTCCCCACCAGCCCCCCGAGCAGCGCCGCGGTCCACAGGAGCCGCTGCGACCCGAGGGTCCAGGCCATGAGGAGCTCGGATCGCAGCACGTCGCCCGCCGTCTGCCGTCGCCGCGTCCGCAGGGTGGGCTCGTGCTCCCCGATCACGCCGGCCGTCCCTCGAGCGGGCGCCGGGACGCGTCGGGGAGCGGCCGCGCGTCGGCCAGGACGCGGCGGTACTCGGATTCGAGCGACTCCGTCGACTCGCACAGGGTCTCCACGAGCATCCGGTCGCGGAAGGCCAGCTCCGCGACGGTGCGGGCGCGCATTCCGCGCACGCGCAGGCTCCTCCCCTCGCCCTCCGTCGTCGCCCCATGCCGTCGCAGCAGCGCCGCCAGCTCCACGGGCGAGTCGGTGATGACCAGCACCTCCGTGGGCGGAGCCCCCGCGGCGGAGGTCACGGAGCGGTCGCGGGACGCGATCCGGCCCCCCACGAGGATGCGGACGTCGTCGCTGACGCGCTCCACCTCCGTGAGGACGTGGGAGGAGATGAGCACGGTGCTGCCGGCGGAGGCGCTCGCGAGGAGGAGCTCCCGCACCCACTGGATCCCGTCGACGTCGAGGCCGTTGAGGGGCTCGTCCAGGATCAGGTTACGGGGTCTCCCGAGGAGCGCCACGGCGATGGCCAGCCGCTGCCGCATGCCCATCGACAGGGTGCGCACCTGCTTGCGCTGGGCGTGCGCCAGGCCGACCTCCTCCAGGACCTCCGGCACGCGACGCCGCCCGATGCCCCCGGCGGCCGCGGCGATCCGGACCTCGTCGACGGCTCGACGGCGCGGGTGGAACGACGACGAGTCGATGGCCGCGCCCGCCACCCGCTGGGGAGACGCAGCCCGGGCGAAGGGCACGCCGTCCACGAGGGCGCTGCCGCCGTCGAGCCGCTCGAGCCCGAGGATCGCGCGGAACAGCGTCGACTTCCCCGCGCCGTTCGGGCCGACCACGGCGGTCACGGCGCCCGCTCGCGCATGGAGCTCCACGTCGTCCAGGGCCGCGACCTGGCCGTAGGCCTTGCGCGCGCCCGCGACGTCGATCACCTCTCGCCCAGCCCGGATCCGCTCGCCGTGATGACCGTGGCCTCGACGACCGCCCCGACGGCCAGCAGCGCGAGGCCGATCCCGAGCAGGACGGCGGCGGGCGCGAGGGCCGAGAGGTACCGGCGCCACGCGCTGCTGCGCACGCCCCTCATGCCGAGCACGACGTGCGCGGCGGGCAGCATGCCGGCCACGCCGGCGAGGAGGAGGCCCAGCATCTCCAGGCCCACGTAGGCGCCCACGGAGTCGAGCAGGGGCCCGGCGCCGACGGTGTTGACCGATCCGGCGACCGTGGCGCCGAGGTAGACGCCGAGCAGCACGGCGAAGAGCGCGGAGACCGCGCCGAACGTGACGAGGCCGGCGGCGAGGGAAGCGGCGACGGGCACGTTCGCGGCCAGGACGCCGAGGAGCGTCTCGTCGAATCCGCTCCTCCCCGCCAGCCCGGCGCGGACCCCGGACGCGCCGGGGATCGCGATGCCCGTCATCGCCACGGCGCCGGCGGCGGAGCCCGCTCCCGCGAGCACCAGCACGACGGAGGCGGACAGCAGGTAGGCCTTCGGGCGGGGAGGGGCCGCGACGGCGCCCCTCCGCACGGCCGGGGTGGTCGTCATCCGACGAACGACGGCTCGCGCGCGGGGTCCTGCGGACGGCGTCGCGCGGCCGTGCGCTCCGCGACGTAGCGGCTGGAGGCCGGAGCCCAGATGAGCACGAGGGCGCCGACGATGAGAGCGAGGCTGACGACGGAGGCGGGCGACGGGGCCGTCACGGTGCCCACCGCCTGGAACACGGCCAGCACGACCGCGACGATGCGGATGTACGCGCGGCCGGAGCGCATCGCGAACGCGATCCACAGGGCGATCGCCATCGACACCACGATGAGGAGGACTTGGATGGCGACCGCGGTCGCACGGGCGATGGCCACGAGCGACTCCATGTCGATGTCGCCTCCCGCGGCCTCCGGTGTCGCCTCGATCGTCCGGCGGAGCTCCTCCGAGCCCTCGGCCGAGAGGAGGGCCTGGATGGCCAGGAACGCGGAGACGGCCGCGACCGCCGCGGAGAGCAGGACGAGCCAGAACGCCGCCGTCACGGTCGTCGGGCGGGCGGCGGAGCGGTGCTCCAGGGAGGTGGACGACATGGATGGCCTCGATCTCTGATGCTCTGGGTGAGGAGAGGGGGTCGGACGCACCGGACGTCCGACCCCCGGTGGGGCGATCGTCAGGCGATGGCGGGACCGGCGGCCCAGCTGATCGCGATGAACGCGATGGTCGCGGTGATGGCGGAGGCGACCCCCGCGCCCGCGATCGCCGCGACGACCGTCACGGCCGTCCGGCCGGCCTTGATGGCCGCCACGATCTGGCTCGCGGCAGCGGCGCTGATGCCGAGCGATCCGGCGATCCACATGGGGTCGAAGCCGGTGACGACGAGTCCGACGACGGCGAAGGCGAGTGCGGCCCCGACGGCCGCCACCTTCCAGGTGGACGTCCGGCTCGAGTTCGTGATGTCCGTGCTGATGGCGCTCATGGTGACAACTTCCTGATCCGGCACCAGGTGGACCCGTCCGTGGCAGGTGCGGGTGCTCGATGCCTGGTGCACGGCCCACGCTAGGCAGGACCGTCCGCGGGGGCCGCCTCCTCACGGCCAGCGCGGGACGACGTACGTCTACTCGCGATGGTCCGATGGGATGCCCCGGACCGGGCCCCGCGGGGACCCGCGGCGCCGGCGCGGCGGGGACGGGCCGCCACGACGGCCGAGGAGCCCGGTCCCGGAGGTCGATACCTTCGTCGGTATCGAGAGCGACTAGTCCGGGACACGATCTAGTCATGGATCACGACGACGGGCACGAGGCGGGGACGTCGCCCGCCCTGGAGCCGAGCGGCGAATGGGTGAGGGCGCTCCTCCCCCTCCTCGTCCTCACCTCCCTGAGGGACGGCCCGTCCTACGGCTACGCCATGCTGACGCGGCTCGAACGCGCCGGGTTCCGGGGCGTGACCGGCAGCGGCCTCTACCCCCTGCTCGCGCGGCTGGAGCGCCGGCGGCTCGTCGCGACGGAATGGCGCCCGGGCGACGGGGGCCCCGGCCGCAAGTACTTCGTCCTCACCGAGGACGGCCACGCGCACGCGGCACGGCTCTGCGAGGCGTGGGCGCGCTTCACGGGCACGGCGGGCGCATTCAACGAGATCGACAGGAGCAGCTGATGGACACGACCGACAGGTGGATCGACGAGTTCGGCACCGAGCTGGACAGGAGGCACATGGCCCCCGACCGGATCGAGGAGGCGGTCGACACCGTGCGGCAGCACGTGCGCGAGGCCGGGGGCGACGCCGGCACGGCGTTCGGCGACCCCGTCGTCTACGCCGCGGCCATCGCGGATCCCGACGACGGGTCCCCCGCCGGGGCCCCGGCGCTCATCGTCCTCGCGCTCATCGCCACGTTCGTCCTCGTGGCCCTCAGCGGGTCCGCCTGGATCGGCGGCAGCGCCGACATGGCGCCGGCCGCGATCGCGAGCGGGGCGGGCCTGCTGGTCGCCGCGGCCGCGCTGTCCGTCTCCCTGTCCCGGCAGGCCGTCGCCGAGGCGCTCCGGGAGCGTCTCTCCCGCGACGCGGACCGGCGCTGGCGGGTCGCCTCCTCGGTGCTGCTGCTCATGCCGTGGACCATCGTCGGCTTCGCGGCGCTGGTGCTGGTCATCTCCGCGCTGCGCTGACGCACGGATCCCGCGCCGTCCTGGAGGACGGCGCGGGATCCGCGAGCGGCGGTCAGCTGCCGGCGCGCGTCACCACCACGTCGAACGTGGTCGTCCGCACGTTGCCGGCGCGGTCCTCCGCCGTGCAGGTGACCGTGGTCGTCCCCACCGAGAAGACCCCGCTGCGCGGCGGGTCGCACACCACGCGCACGTTCCCGTCGCGGGTGTCGATGGCCGACGGGAGCGCGTACGGGACGCGCGTGCCCGTGGCCTTGGTCGCCACCGCGGCGATGTCGTCCACGTCCGCGATGCGCGGCGCCGAGAGGTCGGCCGGACGCGCCGGCAGCCTCTTCGCGTCCACGATCCCCCAGTAGGCGGGAGCCGCCTGCAGGGCGTCGTCGAACGGGAGCGGCTGCTCCCACGGACGCGCGATGGGCCACGTGCGCAGCCAGCTGCGCGCGTTGCTCACGCCCCAGAAGGTGACCGAGTCGATCGACGCGGCCTGCTGCCGGATCATCTGGAAGAGGTCGCGGTAGTAGTAGCCGACCTCCGCCCCCGCCTCGGCGTCGTCCGCGTACACCGGCGTGTACGGATCCTGCGGCGCTCCGCTGACGTCGGCGCCCTCGTTCTGGTTCGACGCGTTCACGTCGAGCTCCGTGATCGCCTGCAGCAGGCGCGTGTCGATGCGCTCCACCGCGCGGATCGAGTCGCGCAGCCACGAGACGGGCCGCGCGAAGTCGACGTGCGCCTGGTGGCCCACCCCGTCGATCGGCACGCCGCGGGCGACGAGCGCGGAGATCAGCTCGAGGTAGTCGGCGCGCTTGGTCGGCAGCTCCGTGTTGTAGTCGTTGATGAAGAGCTTCACGCCCGGGAAGTAGGCGCGCGCCAGGCGGAAGCCCTCGTCGACGAAGCCCTCCCCCAGCACCTGGTACCAGCGGCTGTCGCGCATGTCGTGCGCGTTGTCGTTGGGGCCGTCGTCGATGACCTCGTTCACGACGTCCATCGCCCAGATCGGGCTGCCGCCGTCCGGGTAGCGGGCCGCCACGTGGTCCGCGATGCCCTTCACGTGCGCCTCCATGCGCGCCCGGAGGATCGCCTGGTCGGCGGGGCTGTCGGTGAGCGGGCGGTCGCCGTCGAGGAAGAACCACGCGGGCGTCTGCGAGTGCCAGAACAGCACGTGGTAGTAGACCTTCGTGCCCGTCCGGTCGGCGTAGTCGAGCAGCTGGTCGATCTGCGCGAACGTGAACCGCCCCTCCTCGGGCTGGACGCTCTCGGGCTTCCCGGCGTTCTCGGGCGTGAAGGCGTCGAACTGGCGGCTCACGAGGTCGGCGCTCGCGCCGACGGTCTCGCGGCCGTCGATGGCGACGCCCACGTGCTCGATGCCGCGGGCACCGAGGACGTCCTTGAGTGCCGGGATGTCGGTCTGCACGGGCGTGCCCACGGCGTCGCCCAGCTGGAAGTCGTCGAGGAGGAAGTCGGCGCCGACCGTCCCCTCGACGTAGACCTGCGCCTTGTCGACCGGTCCGCCGAGCGTGTAGGTGCCCGTCAGCTCGGTCCACGCGTCGGCGGTGACGCGCGCGGCGGCTCCGGCGACCCCGTCGTAGCCGCTGCCTCCGCCGGTGTCCCGCTGCACGGAGACCTTGAGCGACGCGGGCTCCTCCCCCGGCGCGAGGCGCGCCCACACGGTGACCTCGACCTCCTGGCCGACGGCGAGCGACGACGTGACGTCGAGGGCGGCGCCGTGCCACTCCTGCGTGCGGTCGGTGACGAGGAGGCTGCCGGATCCGGTGCGCGCCTCGGTGCTCGGGGCGATGCGGACGCCGTCGCCCCGCGGGGCCCAGCCGTCCGTGCCGGACTCGAAGTCGGATCCGACCCCGGCCGGGACCCGGTCGGCGGCCTGGGCGGCGGGGGCGGTCAGGGCGCCGGCTGCGGCGAGGAGGCCGAGGGCGGTGAGGGCGGCGAGGCCGCGGCGACGGTCGCGCCGCGGGCGGGCCCCGAGGCCGCTGCGGCCGGGGCTCGGAGGGCTGACGTCCGCGAGCGCGGACGTGGTGGTGCGGGGAATGCTCATCGTCGAACACCTTCCATGTGTTCCGACTTCGGTGTCGGATGCTCGCACCGTAGGCACCCTCCCCTACGGGGGGCAAGGTATTCGAAAACCTTTGTTGCGTATGGCAACGAACGCACAGCGGCCCCCGTCCTCGACGAGGACGGGGGCCGCTGTGGTGACTCAGGAGGTGATCAGGCCTCCGGCAGCGGCGGACGCGCCGGGAGCTTCGACGGGTCCACGATGCCCCAGTAGGCGGGCATGGCCTCCTGGTTCACCCCGAACGGGAGCGGCTGGTCCCACGGCTGGTCGATCGACGGGCTGTGCAGCCAGGTGCGCGAGTTGTCCGATCCCCAGAAGGTGACCGAGTCGAGGTTCGCGGCCTCCTGCCGGATCATCGTGAACAGGTCCTTGTAGACCCAGCCCACGGCCGCGGCGGTGTCGTCCGGGTTCGAGTAGATCGGCGCCGTGTGCGCGCGGTTCTGGCTGTTGCCGGTCGCGGCCGCCTGCGAGGCGCCGACGTCGAGCTCGGAGATGGCCTCGATGAGGTTCGGATCGAGGGCCTTCACCGCGTGGATCGTGTTCCTCAGCTGCTCGATGTCGGTGCGGAGCCCGATGTGGCTCTGCTGCGACACGCCCTCGACCGGGATGCCGCGCTGGAGGAGGGCGGAGATCAGCCCGAGGTAGTCGGTGCGCTTGCTCGGCGAGTCGGTGTTGTACTCGTTGATGAAGAGCTTCACGCCCGGGAAGTACTTCTTCGCGAGCTGGAAGCCCTCGTCGACGAAGCCCTCGCCCAGCACCTGGAACCAGCGGGTGTCCTTCATGTGGTGCGGGTTCGCGTTGGGGCCGTCGTCGATGACCTCGTTGACGACGTCCATCGCCCAGATGGGGCTGTTCCCGTTCGGGTAGCGGGACGCGATGTGGTCGGAGATCGCCTTGACGTGGGCCTCCATGCGCGCCTTGAGCAGCGCCTGGTCGGCGGGGCTGTTCGTGAGCGGACGGCCGTTGTCGAGGAAGAACCAGGCGGGCGTCTGCGGCATCCAGAAGTCCACGTGGAAGTACATCTTCATGCCGTGGGCGTCGGCGAAGTCGAGGAGCTTGTCGATGCCGGTGAAGTCGAAGCGGCCCTCGACGGGCTGGATGGCGTCGGCCTTGCCCTCGTTCTCGGGGGTCATGGCGTTGAAGTGGCGGGCGATGAGGTCGGCCGAGGTGCCCTGCACCTCGCCGCTGCCCATCGCCACGCCGACGTGCTCGATGCCGGCGTCGCCGAGGACGTCCTTGAGCGCGGGGACCTGCATGCCGGGGACGGGCGTGCTCGGGGCGGCGGCGGATGCGGAGCCGGCCGGGAGGCCGACGGCGACGGCGGTGACGAGGGCGGCGGCCGACGCGAGGGCGGCGAGGCCGCGACGGGGGCGACGGCGGGCGTCGCGGTTCGGGAGGGACGGCGTCGTGCGGACGGACGCGTCGGGACGGGGTGGGGTGGGGGTCACTGGTGCCTCTCGTACGGTGGATGGGACACCTGGACCCTAGGGAGGACCGGCCGGCCGCCGAGCGGGTTGTGGACAGGACGCAACGAGATCCGCAGCGGGGTGCGGATGCGCGGCGCGCCTCCCCCTCGGCCCGCGACGTCGCGTCGGCCGGTCAGCGGCGGCGTCGGCCGGTCACGACCCGCGTGCCGTCGTCCTCGTCCTCGGCCGCGTCGTCGCCCGGGTCTTGCGCATCGCTCGCGTCGCCGGGCTCGACCCGCGCCTCGAGGCCGGCGCGCGCGATCGCGTCGAGGGCGGCGTCGACCTGCGCGTCCGCGACCTCGACCAGGAGGAGCCCGTCGGGCGCGAGCCAGAGGCCGCTCCCCCGCGCCACGCGCCGCAGCACGTCGAGCCCGTCGGCCCCGCCGTCACGCGTCGCCTCCGGCTCGTGCAGGCGGGCCTCGGGCGGCATGAGGTCGAGCCCGGCGCGCGGCACGTAGGGCACGTTGGCCACCAGGACGTCGATCCCGCCCTGCAGCGTCGCGGGCAACGCCGCCATCAGGTCGCCCTGGTGCACCGAGGCCCCGCGCGGGACGAGGTTCTCCGCCGCGCACGCGACGGCGACGGGATCCACGTCGGCCGCGTGCACGACCGCGCCCGGCGCGTCGTCCGCGAGCACGGCCGCGATGGCACCCGAGCCGCAGCACAGGTCGACGACGACCGCATGCGCGACCTGACTCGCCGCGGCCACGGCGGCTCGGGCGAGGCGTTCCGTGCGTCGGCGCGGCACGAACACGCCGGGGCGCACGATGATCCGCCGTCCCGCGAACGCGGCCCAGCCGAGGACCGTCTCGAGGGGCTCCCCGTCGACGCGGGCCGCGACCATCCGCTCGAGCACCTCCGCGCGTCCGTCCCGCCCGGCGCCCGGGCCGGAGCCGTGGTCGGGATGGCGGTGCGCCGCCTCGGCGACGAGCAGCGCGGCCTCCTCCTCGGCGAACACGCAGCCCGCGGCCCGCAGGCGGGCGATCAGGTCGTCGCCACGCGCATCCGGGCTCGCGCCGTGCGCGCTCAGACGTCGTCCGTGGCGCGCAGGTGCTCCAGGAGCGCCGCGGCGCGCAGCAGGTCATCGCCGTGCACCGGGGGCTTCGACAGCCGCGCGGCCTGCTCCATCCACTCGGCGCGGGCCGTCCGGACGCCCAGCAGGAGCTCCCGTCCCCCGTCGGAGAGGTGCAGGTAGGAGCCGACGGGGTCCTCCGACTCCAGCACGAGGCCCTTCTGCATGAGCGAAGCGAGGCTCGGCACGGTGGCCGCGCGGGCGGTGCGGGTGTCGAGCGCGAGCGACGCGCGGTCCATCCGCTCGGTGCCGGAGAGCCGACGGAGGATGAGGACCTGGACGCCGGTGAGCCCGTCCCAGCTGGCGTCGACGGACGCGTCGATGCGCTCGGACACGGAGCTGAGCGCGTCGGCGAGCCGGGCATGCGGGACGGTGGGATCGATCACGATGCTCCTGACGATGGGCCGCGCCCCGACGGGTCCGAGGCGATCGCCTCCGGCCTGAGGGAGCGTCGTGTGGCTCAGGCTAGCCCCCTCGGGGCCCGTGCACGAGCGCCGCGTGATGCGGGGTCCGCACGCGACGACGCCCGCCGCGGCGAGGGGGCCGGGCGGGCGTCGTGCGGCCGGGATCCCGGCGGGTGGATCAGGACGGGAACTGCGTGAAGTCCGCCGTCGCCGGGTCGGCGCCGAGGCGCGTGCCGGTCTCCAGGGTGTCGATCTCGGCGAGCTCCTCGACGGACAGCTCGACCTCGATGCTCTGGAAGTTCTGCACGATGCGCTCCGGGGTGACCGACTTCGGGATCACGATGCGGCCCTGCGCGAGGTGCCACGCGAGCACGATCTGCGCGGGGGTGGCGTCGTGCTCCTTCGCGAGGCGCGTGACGACCTCCGACTCGAGGTCGGCGCCCTGGCCGAGCGGGCTGTACGCCTCGACCTCGATGCCGCGCTCGACCGAGAAGGTCGAGAGATCGTGCTGCTGGAACGTGGGGTGCACCTCGATCTGGTTGACCGCGGGCACGACGTCGGACTCGGCGGCCAGCTTCTCCAGGTGCTCCGGGAGGAAGTTGGAGACGCCGATCGCGCGGATGAGGCCCTCGGCGTGCAGCGCCTCGAAGGTCTTCCACGTCTCCACGTAGAGGCCGTGCTTCGGGTAGGGCCAGTGGATCAGGTAGAGGTCCACCGCGTCGACGCCGAGCTTGCGGCGGCTGTCCTCGAAGGCGCTGCGGGCGCTGTCCGCGCCCTGGTCGCCGTTGCGGAGCTTGGTGGTGATGAAGAGCTCCTCGCGCGGGATGCCCGTCGCCTGGATGGCGGCGCCCACGCCCTCCTCGTTGTAGTAGCCGGCGGCGGTGTCGATGTGGCGGTAGCCGGCCTCGAAGGCGCGCTCCACGGCCTGCTGCGTCTCGGCGGGCGGGGTCTGGAAGACGCCGAAGCCCAGCTGCGGGATGGTGACGCCGTTGTTCAGGGTGATGAGGGGGGATGCCATGTGCTCTCGTCTTCTTCGTCTCGATGGTCACGGGGAGCGGGGCGCCGTCGTGCTCGGCTCCCCGCGTCCGTCCACCGTACGCCCGGCCCGCGCCCCGACGGCCCGCAGGACGGCGGGCTCCGCGCTGGGCGAACACGCTGCCGCGCGCCGGTCGCGTCCCGGACACGTGCCGCTCGCGCCCCGGACGCGACGACGGGCGCCGTCCTCTGGCGAGGAGCGGCGCCCGTCGGTGGCGCGGAGCGGCGGGTCAGCGGCCGGAGGTCTCCAGCACGTAGCCCTCCTCGCCGTGGACGATCGTGTCGATGCCCGCGATCTCGTCCTCGTTCTTCACCCGGAAGCCCATGGTCTTCTGGATGATCGTGCCGATGACGTAGGAGAGGACGAACGAGTAGATCAGCACGGCGAACGCGGCGAGGGCCTGCTTGCCCAGCTGCTCGAGCGAGCCCGAGTAGATGAGGCCGACGTTGGTCGCGAAGATGCCGATGTAGAGCGTGCCGATGAGGCCGCCGATGAGGTGGATGCCCACCACGTCGAGCGAGTCGTCGAAGCCGAGCTTGAACTTCAGCTCGATGGCCACGGCGCAGACGGCGCCGGCGACGAGGCCGAGCACGATCGCCCAGGTCGGCGAGAGCGCGGCGCACGCCGGGGTGATGGCGACGAGGCCCGCGACGGCACCGGACGCGGCGCCCACCGAGGTGGGCTTGCCGTCGCGGATCTTCTCGACCACGAGCCAGCCGAGGATGGCCGCGGCGGGCGCCGCGATGGTGTTGAGGAACGCGATGGCGGCGATGCCGTCGGCCGCGAGCTCGGATCCGGCGTTGAAGCCGAACCAGCCGAACCACAGCAGGCCGGCGCCGAGGAGCACGAAGGGCGGGTTGTGCGGCACGTGCATGCCCTTGGCGAACCCGACGCGCTTGCCGAGGACGAGCGAGAGGGCGAGGGCCGCGGCGCCCGCGTTAATGTGCACCGCGGTGCCGCCGGCGAAGTCGATGGCGCCGACGTTGTAGGCGATCCACCCGCCGTCGACGGTCGCGCCGTCGGCGAGCGTGAAGTTGAAGACCCAGCTGGCGACCGGGAAGTAGACGATCGTGGCCCAGACGCCGGCGAAGACCATCCACGCGCCGAACTTGGCGCGGTCGGCGATGGCGCCGGAGATGAGCGCGACGGTGATGATCGCGAAGGTCGCCTGGAAGGCGGCGAACGCCAGCGTCGGGTAGGCGGAGGTCTGCTCGCCGAGGGCCGCCGTGTACGCGTCCCCGAGGCCGAGCTGGCCGAGGTCGATGCCGAGCACGCCGTCGATGCCGACGAAGCGCGGGTTGCCCGCGGCGCCGTCGGGGCCGTTGCCGAACGCGATGGCGTAGCCGTACAGGACCCAGAGCAGCCCGATGAGGCCCATGGCCCCGAAGCTCATCATCATCATGCTGATGACGCTCTTGGCCTTGACGAGCCCGCCGTAGAAGAACGCCAGACCCGGCGTCATCAGGAGGACCAGCGCCGCGGCGATCAGGAGGAAGGCGGTGTTGCCTTGGTCCATGGTGTTTCACCTCTCGTAGATCGTGCAGGGGTCGCACCGACGGGGGCGAGCGGCCGCCCGTGTGGTCGGGTGGTTCGGCGCGTGCCGGGTGCCGGGTACGGATCCAGTGTCCGGGGGCGAGGTTTCGCGGGCTCGCCGGACGTGTTTCGGGCGCGTTACACGGGAGGCGGCCGTGTGAACATCGTGTTACCGGACGCTCGGGAGGCCTCCTCGGCGGCCCCGGACCCAGCTCCGTGGGAGCCGCGTGCGCTACAGCTCGCGGGCCGAGGCCGTGAGCGAGATGAGCCGCGAGATCGCCCGCAGGTACTTCTTCCGGTACCCGCCCGCGAGCATCTCGGCGGAGAAGGCCTCGTCGAACGGGGTGCCCGTCGCGAGCAGCGGGATCTGCGCGTCGTACACGCGGTCGACGAACGCCACGAAGCGGAGCGCGTCCGTCTGCCCGGTCAGCTGGGTGACGTCGCGGAGGGCGATCACGTCGACGCCCTCGATGAGCTTCACGTACTTCGACGGGTGCAGGCGCGCGAGGTGCCCCACGAGGTCGGCGAAGCCGTCGACCGTGACCTGTCGCCCGCCGGCGCCGGCCGCCTCGGCGCGCGCGTCCAGGTCGGCGTCGTCGACCGTCACCGCGTGGCCCTCGAAGGCGCGGCGGCGGTAGTCGAGGCCGTCGATGCGGATCGTGTCGAACCGGTCGCTCATGGCCTGGATCTCGCGGAGGAAGTCGGCCGCGGCGAAGCGCCCCTCCCCCAGCGCGTTCGGCGGGGTGTTGCTGGTCGCGGCGATGCGCGTGCCGTCGGCCACGAGGTCGGAGAGCAGGCGGGTCATCATCATCGTGTCGCCCGGGTCGTCGAGCTCGAACTCGTCGATGGCGACGAGCGTCGCGCCGCGGAGGATCTCGACCGCGCCCTGGTAGCCGAGGGCGCCGACGAGCGCCGTGTACTCGATGAAGGTGCCGAAGTACTTCGGCCCCGGCATCGCGTGCCAGAGCGAGGCCAGGAGGTGGGTCTTGCCGACGCCGAAGCCGCCGTCGAGGTAGACGCCCGGCTTCACGGCCGGGGCCTTCCGCCGGGAGAAGAGGCCGCCACGGGATCCGGCGCGGTCGCCCGAGAACGCGCGGAGCACCTCGACGGCCTGCGCCTGCGTGTCGTACTCCGGGTCGGGCCGGTACGTGTCGAAGCGCGCCTCGTCGAACTGCCGCGGGGGCACGAGGTGCGCGGCGATCTCCTGGCCGGTGATGCTCGGCGACCGTCCGACGAGCGCCCCCGGTCCCGCGCCGCGCTCGTCGTGGTGCCGGGATCCGGTGTCGGTGTTCGTCACAGGTGGGTCTCCGGCTGTCATGGGAAGGTCCCGCGCATCGCGAACCGTTACCGTGGATGGTGGTCGTCGCGCGCGCCGAGCGCCCGCGGGAGACCCCCAGACTAGACCGCGTCCCACCCAGCGCGGCCCTCGAGGCCGCGAGATCAGGAGAGCCCCATGGCCGTCGAGCCGGACACCACCCCCAGGTTCGCCGAGTACGCCCACCCCGAGCGGCTCGTGAGCGGCGACTGGCTGCAGGAGCGCCTCGCGGACGGCGCGCTCACGCCCGGCCTCGTGGTCGTCGAGTCCGACGAGGACGTGCTGCTGTACGAGACCGGCCACATCCCCGGCGCGGTCAAGCTCGACTGGCACACCGACCTCAACGACCCGGTCCAGCGCGACTACGTCGACGGCGAGCGGTTCGCCCAGCTCATGTCCGAGCGCGGCATCTCCCGCGACAGCACGGTCGTCGTCTACGGCGACAAGAGCAACTGGTGGGCCGCCTACGCCCTCTGGGTCTTCACGCTCTTCGGTCACGAGGACGTGCGCCTCCTCGACGGCGGCCGCGACAAGTGGATCGCCGAGGGCCGCCCGACCACCACCGACCAGCCCGAGGTCACGCCCGTCGAGTACCCCGTCGTCGAGCGCCGCGACGAGGAGATCCGCGCGTTCAAGGACGACGTGCTCGCGCACCTCGGTAACCCGCTCATCGACGTCCGCAGCCCCGAGGAGTACACGGGCCAGCGCACGACCGCTCCCGCGTACCCCGAGGAGGGCTCGCTCCGCGCCGGCCACATCCCCACGTCGCGCAACGTGCCGTGGGCCAAGGCCGCCGCCGAGGACGGCTCCTTCAAGACGCGTGCCGAGCTCGACGCCGTCTACCGCGAGGGCGCGGGCCTCTCCGACGGCGACGACGTCGTGGTCCTCTGCCGCATCGGCGAGCGGTCGAGCCACACGTGGTTCGTGCTCACGCACCTGCTGGGCTTCGAGGGCGTCCGCAACTACGACGGATCCTGGACCGAGTGGGGCTCCGCCGTGCGCGTCCCCATCGTCCAGGGCGCCGAGCCCGGGGAGCTGCCCTCCCGATGACCGGCTCCCCCGCGCTGCCCGCGGCGCTCGCCGAGATCCGCGACGACTTCCTCGCGCTCGGGCAGCGCGACCGGCTGCTCCTCCTGCTCGACTTCAGCAACGACCTGCCGGAGCTGCCGGCGCGCTACGCCGAGCACCCGGACCTGCTCGAGCGGGTCGAGGAGTGCCAGTCGCCCGTGTTCATGTTTGTGGAGGTCGTCGACGGCGACGTGCACGTGCACGCCCAGGCGCCGGCCGAGGCGCCGACGAGCCGCGGCTTCGCGTCGATCCTCGCGCAGGGGCTCGACGGGCTCCCGGCCGACGAGGTGCTCGCGGTGCCCGACGACTACCCGTCGACCATCGGGCTCGACGCCGCCGTCTCGCCGCTGCGCATGCGCGGCATGACGGCGATGCTCGGCCGCGTCAAGCGCCAGGTGCGCGAGCGGCTCGCCGGGTGAGGATCTCGCGGGTCCTGCCCGTGGCGGGCGCAGGCGACGCCGCCACCCGCGGGCTCGACGACGACGGCACGCGGTCCTGGCTCGAGGACCTGTACCGCCCCGGATCCCCCGTGCACGTGCGCCTCAACTTCGTGGCGTCCGTCGACGGCAGCGTGATCGGCGCCGACGGGTCCTCCGACAGCCTCAGCAGCGTCGTGGACCGCCGCATCCTCGGGGTGATCCGCGAGCTCGCCGACGTCGTCCTGGTCGGCGCCGGCACGGTGCGCGCCGAACGGTACGTGCTCCCCCGCCGCACGCCCCTCGCGGTCGCCACATCATCGGGCGACCTCACCGGGCACCGGTTCGACGCCGACGCCGAGGCGGGCCGCCTGCTCGTCCTCTGCCCGCCCGAGGCGCGCGACCGCGCCCTCGCCACCCTCGACGGGGTCCCCGCCGAGATCGTGCCGGTCCCGCTGGGCGCGGCGGCGGACGGCCGTCTCTCGGGCGACGACGTCATCGACGCGCTCGGCCGCCACGGCCTCACGGGCGTGGTGTGCGAGGGCGGGCCGGCCCTCGCCGCGGCGCTCCTCGCCGCCGGCCGCGTCGACGAGCTCTGCCTCACCACCTCCCCCGAGCTCGTCACGCCCCTGATGCCCCTCGTGCCGGCGGGCTCCGGGATCCACGCGCCGATGCGGCTCGCGCAGCTGCTCGTGGACGACGACCACCGCACGTACGCCCGGTGGGCCGTCGACCGCGGCTGATGCCCTGGTCGCGGGCGCATCGCCCGGAGCCGACCGGCGTGGCTCCCGGCGGGCGCGACCGCGGAACGTAGTCTGCCCACGTGGTAGACACCCGTGACAGCGCCGAGGATCCGCCCGAGTTCCGCGCGGCGCTGGACGCGCTCCGGCGGGCCACCACCCGGTCCGAGCTCGTGCTGACCGAGATCCCGTCGCCGTCGTCGAACCTCGCGCCCTACGCCGTGGCGCTCGCGGCGGACGTGTCGCCGTCCGGCCACGCGTCCGACTCGGAGCTCGGCACGGGCCGCTTCATCCTGCTGCACGACCCCGAGGAGCCCGAGGCCTGGGGCGGCGCGTTCCGCATCGTCTGCTTCGCGCAGGCGCCCCTCGAGACCGACATGGGCACGGACCCGTTCCTCGCGGACGTGGCGTGGTCGTGGCTCGTCGACGGGCTCGCCTCCCGCGGCGCCCGCTACTCGGCGCCCTCCGGCACGGCGACGCGGATCATCTCCACGGGCTACGGCGAGCTCGCCCGCCAGGGCAGCGGCGCGAAGATCGAGCTGCGCGCCTCGTGGACGCCCGCCGACGCCGACGTGACCGCCCATGTGGAAGGCTGGGGGGAACTACTGTGCATGCTCGCCGGACTCCCTCCCGCGGGCGAAGGAGTGACACTGCTATCAGCGCGACGCACCCGGACGTGAACGCCCCGTCCGACATCCCCGACCCCGCCGACGGCCGCGCGGACGCCTCCGGATCCGTCACCTCACCGCGGCTCCGCCGCCCGGCCATGGGCGCCTCCCTGTTCTCGGACGTGCCCGGATCCACCGCCACCGACGCCGTGGTAGCGCGCACCCGCACGCGTCGGGCCGCCCCCGCGGAGACCGCGGCCGACGCGGACGCCACGGCGTCGGACGCGCCCGCCACGCCCGTGCCCGACGCGCCCGCGCAGGAGCCGGACGGCTCCGAGGTCCGCCCGCGCACGACCCGCGGGCGCGGCCGTCGCGCGTCGTCCGCTCCCGCCGAGGCCGCGTCGGCGCCGTCCGCGGAGTCCGCCGACCCGGCGGCCGCCGGCCAGGACGCGTCCGCGCGCCCCGCCCTCCGCGAGGCCGCGGCCACAGGCGACCTCACGGTCATCGACACGCGCGAGGAGTACCTGCGCGCGGTCGACGCGATCGCCGCCGGCACCGGGCCCATCGCCGTCGACGCCGAGCGCGCCTCCGGCTTCCGCTACAGCCAGCGCGCCTACCTCATCCAGGTGTTCCGCCGCGGCGCCGGCACGTTCCTGTTCGACCCGCCCGCCGTCGGCTCGTTCGCGGAGCTCGACGCGGTGATCCGGGACGTCGAGTGGGTCCTGCACGCCGCGAGCCAGGACCTCGCGTGCCTCCGCGAGGTCGGGCTCGATCCGCAGCGCATCTTCGACACCGAGCTGGCCTCGCGCCTCCTGGGCCTGCCCCGCGTGGGCCTCGGCACCGTGGTGGAGGAGCTGCTCGGGATCCACCTGGCCAAGGAGCACTCGGCCGCCGACTGGTCGACCCGCCCGCTCCCCCGCGCCTGGCTCGTCTACGCGGCGCTCGACGTGGAGCTGCTCGTCGACGTCCGCGACGAGATCGCGCGCCGCCTCGACGAGCAGGGCAAGACGCGCATCGCCGAGCAGGAGTTCGCCGCGACCATCGCGAAGGAGGCGAAGCCGGCGCGCGTGGAGCCGTGGCGTCGCCTGAGCGGCCTGCACGGCGTCCGCGGAGGACGCAACCTCGCGGTCGCGAAGGAGCTGTGGGAGGCCCGGGACGCCTACGCGCGCGAGGTCGACACGAGCCCCGGCCGCCTCGTCCCCGACGGGTCCCTCGTGGCCGTCGCGCGGGTGCTGCCGCAGTCCAAGCGCGACCTCGCGGCCGTCCGGGAGTTCTCGGGCCGCGCGAGCCGCAGCGAGATCGACCGCTGGTGGGCCGCCGTCGAGCGTGGGCTCGCCGCGACCGAGTTCCCGTCGCTGCGGGGCACCGGCGAGTCGATGCCGCCCGCCAAGGCCTGGGCCGACAAGGACCCCGCCGCCGACCGCCGCCTCAAGCGCGCCCGCGCGGCCGTCCAGGAGGTGGCCGACGGCATGTCCCTCCCCCAGGAGAACCTGCTGACCCCCGAGGTGCTCCGTCGCGTCGCGTGGACGCCGCCCGCCGACCTCGCCCCCGAGGCCGTCGGCGAGGCGCTCGCCTCGTGGGGCGCGCGTCCCTGGCAGATCGAGGCGGCGGCCCCCGCGGTCGCGGCGGCGTTTGTCGATGCGGACCAAGCGGACGACGCGGCGGACGACGGGGCCTCGTAGGAACAGTCAACGGATTCGGCCCCCGTCCGGCTTCTTCCTAGGGTGGGGGAAATCGATGCGAGGAGGCGTCAGTGGTCGAGAGAGCCGAAGTCCATTTCGTGGACGGGGTACGCACCCCGTTCGGACGAGCGGGCGAGAAGGGCATGTACTGGCGGACCCGGGCCGACGACCTCGTCGTCAAGGCCATGATCGGGCTGCTGGAGCGGAATCCGGAGGTCCCGAAGGACCGGATCGACGAGGTCGCCATCGCGGCCACGACCCAGACGGGCGACCAGGGCCTCACGCTCGGGCGCACGGCGGCGCTCCTGGCCGGGCTCCCCCGCTCCGTGCCGGGCTTCGCCATCGACCGGATGTGCGCGGGCGCCATGACGAGCGTCACCGCCACCGCGGGCGGCATCGCGTTCGGCGCCTACGACCTCGCGATCGCGGGCGGCGTCGAGCACATGGGCCGCCACCCGATGGGCTTCGACGCGGATCCGAACCCCCGCTTCCTCGCCGAGCGCCTCGTGAGCCAGGACGCCCTCAACATGGGCAACACGGCCGAGCGCATCCACGACCGGTTCCCCGCGCTCACCCGCGAGCGGGCCGACCGCTATGCGCTCGCGAGCCAGCAGAAGACAGCCCTCGCGTACGCGAACGGCGAGATCCAGCCGGACCTCGTGCCCGTCGCGACCCGCTCCGAGAGCGGCTGGGGGCTCGCGACGCGCGACGAGGCCATGCGCCCCGAGACGACGCTCGAGGGCCTCGCCGGCCTCCGCACCCCGTTCCGCCCGCACGGGCGCGTCACGGCCGGCAACTCGTCGGGCCTCAACGACGGCGCGACTGCCGCGCTGCTCGCGAGCGGCGACGCCGTGAAGGAGCTCGGCCTCACCCCGAAGATGACGCTGGTCTCGTTCGCCTTCGCGGGCGTGGAGCCGGAGATCATGGGCATCGGCCCGGTGCCCAGCACCGAGAAGGCGCTCCGCAAGGCCGGCCTCACGATCGACGACATCGGCCTGTTCGAGCTCAACGAGGCGTTCGCCATCCAGGTGCTCAGCCTGCTGGACCACTTCGGCATCGACGACGACGACCCGCGCGTCAACGAGTACGGCGGCGCGATCGCCGTCGGGCACCCGCTCGCGTCCAGCGGCGTCCGGCTGATGAACCAGCTCGCGCGCCAGTTCGCGCAGCACCCCGAGGTCCGCTACGGCCTCACGGCGATGTGCGTGGGCCTCGGCCAGGGCGGCAGCGTCATCTGGGAGAACCCGCACTTCACCGGCAAGAGGAAGAGGACCAAGTGACCGACACCAGCCGCTTCCGGGAGCTCGTGGCGCTCGATCCCGACGAGGTCGTCACCCACTCGTTCGTCCGCGACGTGCCGCTGCCCTCCGGCGGCGTCCTCGCGCTCGTCACGCTCGACAACGGGCGCGACCACACCCGGCCGTCCACGCTCGGCCCGGCCACGCTGCTCGAGCTCGCCGACGTGCTCGACCGGCTCGCAGCACGCGCGGCCGCCGGGGAGATCCGCGGCGTCGCGATCACCGGCAAGCCCTTCATCCTCGCCGCGGGCGCCGACCTCAGCAAGGTCGGCGAGATCCCCAGCCGCGAGGTCGGCCGGCAGATGGCGCAGCTCGGGCACGACACGCTGGGTCGGCTGCACCGGCTCGGCGTCCCGTCGTTCACGTTCGTCAACGGGCTCGCGCTCGGCGGCGGGCTCGAGATCGGCCTCAACTCCGACTACCGCACGGTCGACGAGTCCGTCCCCGCCGTCGCGCTGCCCGAGGTGTTCCTCGGGATCATCCCCGGATGGGGCGGCGCGTGGCTGCTGCCGAACCTCATCGGCATCGAGAACGCCCTCAGGGTGATCATCGAGAACCCGCTCAAGAACAACCGCACGCTGAAGGCCGCGGACGTCATGGAGCTCGGCATCGCCGACGCGTCCTTCCCGTCCGCGTCGTTCCTCGAGCAGTCGATCCGCTGGGCCGACGGCGTCATCTCCGGCGCGATCGAGGTCACGCGTCCGAACGCGCCCGGCCGCCTGGAGCGCATCGCCAAGTGGGACGTCGCCATCGGCATCGCCCGGAAGTCGCTCGAGCAGCGCATCGGCACGGTGGCGCAGTCGCCGTACCGGGCGCTCGACCTGCTGCAGGCCGCCAAGCGCAGCACGCGCGAGGAGGGCTTCGCCGCCGAGGACGAGGCCCTCGCCGACCTCATCTCCGGCGACCAGTTCCGCGCGAGCATCTACGCCTTCGACCTCGTGCAGAAGCGGGCGAAGCGGCCGGCGGGCGCCCCGGACAAGGACCTCGCGCGGCCCGTGACCAAGGTCGGCGTCGTCGGCGCCGGGCTCATGGCCTCGCAGTTCGCGCTGCTGTTCGTCCGCCGCCTCCAGGTGCCCGTGGTCATCACCGACCTCGACCAGGCGCGCGTGGACGCGGGCGTCGCCGGCATCCACGGCGAGATCCGGAAGCTCGCCGAGAAGGGGCGCGTCTCCCGCGACGAGGCCAACCGCCTCACGGCGCTCGTCACGGGCACGACCGACAAGGCCGACTTCGCCGACGCGGACTGGGTCATCGAGGCCGTCTTCGAGGAGCTGGGCGTGAAGCAGGCGGTCTTCGCGGAGATCGAGCAGCACGTCTCCGACACCGCCATCCTCGCGACCAACACGTCGTCCCTCTCGGTGGAGCGGATCGGCGAGCGGCTCGCGCACCCGGAGCGCCTCGTGGGCTTCCACTTCTTCAACCCGGTCGCGGTCATGCCGCTCATCGAGGTCGTGCGCACGCCGCAGACCACGGACGCGACGCTCTCCACCGCGATGCAGGTCGCGCGGAAGCTCAAGAAGAACGCCGTCATCACGCGCGACACCCCGGGCTTCGTCGTGAACCGGATCCTCGCCAAGGTGCTCGGCGAGGCCATGCACGCGGTCGACACGGGCACGCCCTTCGAGGTCGTCGACCGGTCGCTCGCGCCCTTCGGCCTCCCCATGACGCCGTTCGAGCTGCTCGAGCTCGTCGGCCTCAAGGTCGGCGCGCACGTGCTGGACACGCATCACGCGGCGTTCCCCGACCGGTTCTTCGAGAGCCCGAACCTGCACCGGCTGGCGGACCTCGGGCGCATCTACGCGCGCGACGCCAAGGGCCGGCCGACGGGCTTCGACAAGGAGGCCGTCAAGATCGTCAAGGGGGGCAAGGACCCGATGACGGCCGAGGAGATCCGCGAGCGGGTCGAGACGGGGCTCGCCGACGAGGTGCACCGCATGCTCGAGGACGACGTCGTGCACGCGGCGGAGGACATCGACCTGTGCCTCATCCTCGGCGCCGGCTACCCGTTCCAGATGGGCGGCCTCACGCCCTACCTCGACCGGGTCGGCGCGAGTGAGCGCGCGTTCGGGACGACGTTCCACCAGCCGGCGATCCGCGGCGTGGCGTAGCGCCCCGCCGCACGACGGAGGGCCCGGCCGTGATGGCCGGGCCCTCCGTCGTTCGACGCGGCGGCTAGGCCTGCTCGTCCTCCTCCGGCGTCACGGAGACGCGGTCGGCGTCGTCGCGCAGCGGGCGGGCGGACGGCACGCGGCTGCCGAGGACCTGCGCGACCACGTCGCGCGCGATGTGCTGCGGCGTCAGGCCGACGCGCTCGAGGATCTCCCCGCGGCTCGCGTGGTCGAGGAACTCGTCCGGCAGGCCCAGCTCGGTGACGCCCGTGTCGATGCCGGCCTCGCGGAGGTCCTGGCGGATCCGGGTGCCGATGCCGCCCACGACCACGCCGTCCTCGATGGTCACGACCAGGCGGTGCGTGCCCCCGAGCTCCACGACGCTCCGCGGCACGGGGACGACCCAGCGCGGATCCACGACGGTCGCGCCGATGCCCTGCGCCTGGAGCCGCTCGGCGACCTCGATGCCCATGGCCGCCATCGGGCCCACGGTGACGATGAGGACGTCCTTCGCCTCCGACTCGTGCAGCACGTCGACGCCGTCGTCCAGGCGCCGCAGCGCCTCGATCTCGTCGCCCACGGTGCCCTTCGAGAAGCGCACGACCGTGGGCGCGTCGTCCACCTTCACGGCCTCCCCCAGCTCCTCGCGGAGCCGCGTCGCGTCGCGCGGGGCGCTCAGGCGGATGTGCGGCACGATCTGCAGCAGCGCGAGGTCCCACATGCCGTGGTGGCTGGGCCCGTCGGGGCCGGTGACGCCCGCGCGGTCGAGCACGAAGGTCACGCCGGCGCGGTGCAGCGCCACGTCCATGAGGACCTGGTCGAACGCCCGGTTCACGAAGGTCGCGTAGAGCGCGACGACGGGGTGGAGGCCGCCGTACGCGAGGCCGGCAGCGCTCGTCACCGCGTGCTGCTCGGCGATGCCGACGTCGTGCACGCGGTCGGGGTGCTTCTCCGCGAACTTGTGGAGGCCCACGGGACGCAGCATCGCGGCCGTGATGCCGACGATGCGCGGGTCCTCGTCCGCGAGCGCGAGGATCTCGTCCGCGAACACGCTCGTCCAGCTCGCCGCCTGCGCGGCGTCGATCGGCTCCCCCGTCTCGGGGTCGATCTGGCCGACGGCGTGGAACTGGTCGGCCACGTCCCGGCGCGCGGGCTCGTAGCCGCGGCCCTTCTCGGTGATGGCGTGGACGATGACCGGGGCGCCGTAGTCGCGCGCCTGCTCGAGCGCCTCCTCCATCGCCTGCTGGTCGTGGCCGTCGATGGGCCCCAGGTACTTGATGTCGAGGTTCGAGTACAGCGCCTCGTTGTCGGTGACCCGTGTGAGGAAGCCGTGCAGCCCGCCGCGGAGCCCGCGGTAGAGGCTGTCCCCCGGCGCGCCGAAGACGCCGAAGACGCGCTGGCTGGTCTCGTACAGGCCGCGGTAGGTGCGGCGCGTGCGCACGGTGTTGAGGAACCGCGCCATGCCGCCGATGGTCGGCGCGTAGGAGCGGCCGTTGTCGTTGACGACGATGATCAGCTTCCGCGTGTTGTCGTCGGAGATGTTGTTGAGCGCCTCCCACGTCATGCCGCCGGTGAGGGCGCCGTCGCCCACCACCGCGACCACATGCCGGTCGGTCTGCCCCGTGATGCCGAAGGCGCGGGAGATGCCGTCGGCCCAGCTCAGCGAGCTGGACGCGTGCGAGCTCTCGACGATGTCGTGCTCGGACTCCGACCGCTGCGGGTAGCCGGCGAGGCCCCCGGAGGCGCGGAGCCGGCTGAAGTCCTGGCGGCCCGTCACGAGCTTGTGCACGTACGACTGGTGCCCGGTGTCGAAGACGATGGGGTCCTTCGGCGAGTCGAAGACCCGGTGGATCGCGAGGGTCGTCTCCACGACGCCGAGGTTGGGGCCCAGGTGGCCGCCGGTCTTGGACACCTCCGCCACGAGGAACTGCCGGATCTCCGCGGCGAGCTCGAGCATCTGCTCGCGGCTCAGCCGGTCGAGGTCCCGGGGTCCCGTGATGGTCTCGAGGATTCCCATGCTGACCGCCTTCCCTCGGACGCCATGTCGCGACGTCCGCCGATTCGAGTGTACGCAGGGCCCTGCATGCACGAAGGAGGCCGGGCGTCGCCGCCCGGCCTCCTCAGGGTGCTGTTACGCGACGAGGCTGCGCAGCACGTACTGCAGGATGCCGCCGTTGCGGTAGTAGTCCGCCTCGCCGGGGGTGTCGATGCGGACGAGCGCGTCGAACTCCACCGTCTCCTTGCCCGCAGGCGAGTCGGAGGTGGGGGCGGCGACCACGCGCACGGTGCGCGGCGTGGTGCCGGAGTTCAGCTCCTCGAGGCCCGTGATGCTGATCTCCTCGGTGCCGTCGAGCCCCAGGGTGTCCCAGGTCTCGCCCGCCGGGAACTGCAGCGGGACGACGCCCATGCCGATGAGGTTCGAGCGGTGGATCCGCTCGAAGCTCTCGGTGATGACCGCCTTGACGCCCAGCAGGCTCGTGCCCTTGGCCGCCCAGTCGCGCGACGAGCCGGAGCCGTACTCCTTGCCCGCGAGGATCACGAGCGGGGTGCCGGCGGCCTGGTAGTTCTCCGACGCGTCGTAGATGAACGACTGCGGGCCGCCCTCCTGCGTGAAGTCGCGCGTGTAGCCGCCCTCGATGCCGTCGAGCAGCTGGTTCCGCAGGCGGATGTTCGCGAACGTGCCGCGGATCATCACCTCGTGGTTGCCGCGACGCGAGCCGTAGGAGTTGTAGTCCTTGCGGCCGACGCCGTGCTCGTCGAGGTAGTGGCCCGCCGGGCTGTCCGCCTTGATGGAGCCGGCCGGGCTGATGTGGTCGGTCGTGACCGAGTCGCCCAGCTTCGCGAGCACGCGGGCGCCCGTGATGTCGGAGACCGGCGTGGTCTCCATCGTGAGGCCCTCGAAGTACGGGGGCTTCCGCACGTAGGTGGACTCCGCGTCCCACTCGAACGTGGCGCCCGTGGGCGTGGGGAGCGAGCGCCAGCGCTCGTCGCCGTCGAAGACGCCCGCGTACTGGTGCGTGAACATGCCCGTGTCGATGGAGCTGTCGATGGTCGACTGGACCTCGGCCGCGTCGGGCCAGATGTCCTTGAGGAACACGTCGTTGCCCTCGGTGTCGGTGCCGAGCGCGTCGGCGTCGAAGTCGAAGTTCATCGACCCGGCCAGCGCGTACGCGATCACGAGCGGCGGGCTCGCGAGGTAGTTCATCTTCACGTCAGGGTTGATGCGGCCCTCGAAGTTGCGGTTGCCCGAGAGGACGGCCGTCACGGCGAGGTCGTTGTCCTGCACCGCGGTGGAGATCTCGTCGAGCAGCGGCCCCGAGTTGCCGATGCAGGTCGTGCAGCCGTAGCCGACCGTGTAGAAGCCGAGGTCCTCGAGGTACGTGGTGAGGCCGGACTTCTCGTAGTAGTCGGTGACGACCTTGGAGCCGGGCGCCAGCGTGGTCTTCACCCACGGCTTGGCCTTCAGGCCCTTCTTGCTGGCGTTGCGGGCGAGGAGCCCGGCCGCGAGCATGACCGACGGGTTCGACGTGTTGGTGCACGAGGTGATCGCCGCGATGGCCACCGCGCCGTGGTCGAGCGTGAAGTCGCGCCCGTCCTCGAGGGTGACGCGCGTCGGCTTGGTGACGCTCGCGGGACTGTGCGTCGCGTGGTGCGTCTCGTGAGTGGAGTGCTCGTCCTCGGGCTGGAGCTCGCCCGGGTCGGAGGCGGGGAAGCTCATGGCCGACGCGAGGTCGACGATGTCGTGGTCGACCTTCGCGTAGTCGTTGAGGTCGCGCTCGAACTGGCCCTTGGCGTCCGTGAGCTCGATGCGGTCCTGCGGGCGCTTCGGGCCGGCGATGGACGGGACGACCGTGGAGAGGTCGAGCTCGAGGTACTCGCTGAACGACGGCTCGACGTCCGCGTCGTGCCACAGCTTCTGCTCCTTGGCGTAGGCCTCGACGAGCGCGACCTGCTCCTCGCTGCGACCGGTGAGGCGCAGGTACTCGAGCGTGACGTCGTCGATGGGGAACACCGCGGCGGTGGAGCCGAACTCGGGGCTCATGTTGCCGATGGTGGCGCGGTTCGCGAGCGGGACGGCGCCGACGCCGGTCCCGTAGAACTCGACGAACTTGCCGACGACGCCGTGCTTGCGGAGCATCTGCGTGATCGTCAGCACGACGTCCGTCGCGGTGACGCCGGTGGGGATCTCGCCCGAGAGCTTGAAGCCGACGACCTTGGGGATGAGCATCGAGACGGGCTGGCCGAGCATGGCCGCCTCCGCCTCGATGCCGCCGACGCCCCAGCCCAGCACGCCCAGGCCGTTGACCATGGTGGTGTGCGAGTCGGTGCCGACGCAGGTGTCGGGGTAGGCCTGGAGGACACCGCCCACCTCGCGCGTCATGGTGACGCGGGCGAGGTGCTCGATGTTGACCTGGTGGACGATGCCGGTGCCGGGCGGGACGACCTTGAAGTCCTCGAACGCCGTCTGGCCCCAGCGGAGGAACTGGTACCGCTCGCCGTTGCGCTCGTACTCGATGTCGACGTTGCGCTCGAGCGCGTCCTCGGAGCCGAAGAGGTCGGCGATGACCGAGTGGTCGATCACGAGCTCGGCCGGCGCGAGCGGGTTGATCCGGGTCGGGTCCCCGCCCAGCTCGCCGACGGCCTCGCGCATGGTGGCGAGGTCGACGATGCAGGGGACGCCGGTGAAGTCCTGCATCACGACGCGGCCGGGGGTGAACTGGATCTCGGTGTCGGGCTCCGACTCCGGCACCCAGTCGCCGAGGGCGCTGATCTGGGAGCCGGTGACGTTCTTGCCGTCCTCGGTGCGGAGCAGGTTCTCCAGCAGCACCTTGAGGCTGAACGGGAGACGCTCGTGGCCGGCCACGGTGTCGATGCGGTAGATCTCGTAGTCGGTGTCCCCGACGCGGAGTGTGTCCTTCGCGCCGAAGCTGTTGATTGCAGACACGTGGCCCTCTTCCCTCGCTGGATGGGCGCGGAACCCGCGTTCCGCCCGTCATCCGATCTTGGTCGCCCGCCGCGGCCGGGTCCAGTAAGGCGACCCTGAGCGGGCACGCCGACGCGGGGCGGGGACGGTGTCGATGTATCTCGACGTCGAGATAAACCTATCACCGCATCGGCGGCCCGGCGCCGCGGCGCGCCCGGGCCGGCGGGTGACGGCTCAGGCGGCGGGTCGCGCGGACCGCTCCCCCGCGTACACGGCGCGGACGAACAGCCAGGAGAGCACGAGCAGCACGCCGTAGAGGGGCGTGCCCATGACGAGGCGGGCGACGCCGAGCGCGTCGATGGAGTCGGCCAGGTAGAGCGGGAGCTGCACCGCGAGGCGGAGGCCGAAGAAGCCGACCCACACGAGCGTGAGGAGGCGGAGGGCGCGCGCCTTCCGGCGGTCGCGCCGCCAGGCGGTGCCGTCCCCCATGAGGAAGCCGACGGCGACGCCCACGAGCGGCCAGCCGACGAGGACGGAGACCAGCAGGGCCGTGAAGTACGCCCCGTTGGTCCAGAGGCCGAGCGCGTAGAAGTCCCGGCCCTCCCCGGAGCGGAGCGCGAGGACGGCGGAGATCACGATGCCGACGAGGCCGCCGACGGCCGGCGCCACGGCCGATCGCTGGATCAGCCGCGCGACGACCGCCGCGACCGCGACCGCGACCGGGACGGCGACGGACAGCACGACGTCGCGCGTGATCGTGAAGGCGACGAGGAAGAGGAGGCCCGGCACGATCGCCTCGAGGACGCCGCGGACGCCTCCCATGGCGCCGATCAGGGCGGAGGCGGTCATCTGCTCGCCGCGCGCGGCCTGGCCGAGCCCGGCGCGCTCGGCCGCCTGGGCCATGCTCGCGCCGATCGCCTCACCGGGAGCGGGGGCGGGAGCCGGCTGCCCGGGCCGCGCGTCGGGACCGGGCTCCGGCCGGCGCGGCTCCTCCCCCGCCGTCATGCTCAGGAGCCCAGGGCCGGAGCCGCGGCCTCGCCGGCGGGTGCGGCGCCCGACGTGGTGCCGACCTGCGCGGCCGGCATCTTCAGGGGGATGAGGTCGCGCGGCGGCATGGGCGAGGACCCGCGGACCACGACGACGCTGCGGAACAGGTCCTCGACGGCGGCGGCCGCCTCGGGGTCGGACACGGCCCGGCCCGTGATGACGCCGCGCAGGAACCAGCGCGGTCCGTCGACGCCGATGAAGCGCGCGTCGCGGGTGGTCGCCGCGGGCTGGCCCGGCTGCGGGACGACGGGGATGACCGCGTGCAGCTCGGGGCCGAACGGGCCGTCGGCGAGGCGCGTCGTGCCGCCCTGCCGCTGGATCTGCTCGCCGATGGTCGTGCGGATCTCGTGCCACAGCCCGCTCGAGCGCGGCGCCGCGAACGGCTGCACCTGGAGGCTGGACTCGGCGAAGTCGAGCCCGACGGCGACGACCTGCTGCGTGCCCTCGGCCACCTCGAGGCGGAGGTGGAGGCCCTCGCGCGGCAGGATCTTGATCCCGCCGAGGTCGACGTAGGGACGGACCGGGTTCGCCTCGGTCTCGTCGAGGGGACCCTCGTCGGCGCGGTCGTCGGGCGCGGACTTCGCGTCGAGGACGTGCTCGGCCTCGTCCGCGACGGCGTCGTCGGGCTGGTCGGTGGTGTCGTCGGTCATGTTCGGTCTCCTGACTCTCGGGCGGGGAGGGCGCCGGTGCCCGTGGAGCCGAAGCCCCCCGAGCCGCGGTGGCTCCCGGGCAGCTTCTCCACGGGCACGAAGCGCACCCGGCTGACCGGCATGACGACGACCTGCGCGATGCGGTCGCCGACCGCGACATCGTACGCGTCGTCGGCGTCGGTGTTGAGGAGCGTCACCCGGATCTCGCCGCGGTAGCCGGCGTCGACGGTGCCGGGCGCGTTGACGATGGTGATGCCGTGTCGCGCGGCGAGCCCGCTGCGCGGCAGCACGAAGGCGGCGTAGCCGTCGGGGAGGGCGATCGAGACGCCGGTCCCGACGGTGGCCCGTCGTCCGGGCTCGAGGCGCACGGCCTCCGCGCTCACGAGGTCGGCGCCGGCGTCGCCGGGGTGCGCGTAGGCGGGGATCGGGGCGTCGCCCGCGATGAGGACGTCGACGGGATCGGGCACGGTCCGAGGCTAGTGCAGGAATCTGATCGAATAGGCGCATGCACGCCTCCCCCTACGCGGAGCGGCTCCGGCCGGCTCCCTGGCTCTTCGTCGCCACCGCCCTGGTCATCCCCGCGAGCCTGCTCGTGTTCCTCCCCATCAGCGTGCTGGCCGGCGTGGTGGTCGCGATCGTCCTCTACGGGGGCGTCGTCGCCGTCCTCGTGCTCACCAGCCCAGTCATCGAGGTGGCCGACGGACGGCTGCGCGCCGGTCGCGCGTCCATCGACGTCGACCAGCTCGGCGACCCCGAGGGGTTCCGCGGTGCCGAGGCGACGGCCGAGCGCGGCGTGCGCCTCCACGCGCGGGCGCACCTCGTGATCCGCGGGTGGGTGGATCCGGTGGTCCGCGTACCGCTGCTCGACCCGACGGACCCGGCGCCGTACTGGCTGCTGTCCACGCGGGACCCGGAACGACTGATCGCCGCGATCCGGGGATCGCGGCGATCATGACGTGCGGTGAGGCGCGGGGCCTCTAGGGGCTCTCGCCCGGCGTCGCGCTAGGCGGCGCACTCCTGGCAGATGGGCCCGAGCTTCTCCTGGTGGTCGATCTGCGAGCGGTGCTTCACGAGGAAGCAGCTCACGCAGGTGAACTCGTCCGCCTGCGGCGGCAGCACCACGGTCTCGAGCTCGAGGTCGGAGAGGTCGGCTCCGGCGAGGTCGAAGCTCCCGGGGTTGTCGGCATCGTCGACGTCCACGACCCCGGACATGCGGTCCGGGACGCGCTCCTTCAGAGCCTCGATCGAGTCGGAGTCGTCCTCCGTCTTGCGCGGGGCGTCGTAATCAGTTGCCATTCCTGTCCACTTCTCGAATAACCGCCGAACGGAATCGGCGGGCACAGTTTGCATGAATCGCATCCGGATAGCAAACCGCTCCAGGACCCCTCGCGAGGCGCCTGATCGGCCGTTCCGATGCGGAGCGCCGACCCGTCTCCGGGCCGCGGATGCGGACTCACACGGTACACCGTTCGCGCACTAACTGAGTGCCGTCCGGCGCCGCGATCCCGCCTCCCGGCGCTCTCGTCCGACACAAGTCGCGGCGCGCCACGCGTATTCCCCGGAAGAGGGGCCGGTTCGTGTCATCGTGAATCGTCCAGTGAGCGCGAGAGGCGTGGAACACATGCAGGATCTGAAGATCGTCGGAGTCGAGGACGGCGCCCTCGTCGTCGAGGCGGTGGGCGGCGAACGCCACCGCCTCGCCATGGACGACGCGTTCCGCCAGGCGCTGCGCCGCCAGACGGGGGACGGCGGCGCCGTGCGCAAGGCCGCGCCCCGCATCATCCAGTCGTTCATCCGCCAGGGCATGAGCGCCGAGGACGTCGCCCGGGAGACCGGGGCGTCCGTCGAGTACGTGCGCAAGTTCGAGGGGCCCGTCGTCGCCGAGCGCGAGCACGTGGTCCGCAGCGCGATGAAGGTCCCCGTGCACACGGCCATCGAGGTCGACCCGATGGGCCAGGGCACGCTCTTCGGCCAGGTCATCGAGGAGCGCCTCGAGTCGCTGGGCGCGACCGAGGTGCGCTGGAGCAGCTGGAAGGAGCAGCTCGGCGGATGGGTGGTGAAGGTGTCCTTCACCTCCGAGGACATCGACCACGACGCGCGCTGGACCTACGACCCCAAGAAGCACGCCCTCTCCCCCGCGAACAACGAGGCCGTCACGCTGTCCCAGCAGGGCGAGATCCGCGGCGCCCTCATCCCGAGGCTCCGGGCGCTGCCGCCCGAGGCGGTGGACACGCACCAGGAGGACGGCGTCACGCGGTTCGACAGCGGGGCGTTCCGCCTCCCGGAGCCCACCCCGTCCGCGACGCAGGACACCGCGCCCCAGCAGTGGGACGCCCCGCGCCGGGAGGAGGGCGCGACCGTGGCCCACCTCGGGCGCCAGGGCAACCACCCCGCCGGCAGCCAGCAGCCGGCCCGCGTGGCGCAGGCCGAGCTGAACGAGACCGCCGACCTGCTGGAGGCGCTCCGCCGCCGGCGCGGGGAGCGCGAGTCGGTGCCGCGCGAGGACGAGGGCGACGACGCCGTCGAGTCGCCCGTGCCCGCCGCGCACGGCGGCGAGCAGCTCACGCGTCCGCGCGGCGGGCAGCGCGGTTCCGCCCCGGTGCGCTCCACGGTGATCCCCGGGATCGGTCGCGGGGAGGCGGGACGCGAGCGCTCCCCGGCCGACGACGAGGACGAGGGCCTGCGGACCCCGGGCGGCGCCGAGTCGCGCGGAGCCGGCAAGGCCTCCGGACGACGCGGCCGGACGGCGATGCCGAGCTGGGACGAGATCGTCTTCGGCGCGCGCAGCGACGACGACCTGGCCTGACGCGGTCCGCCGCGGCGCCGCATGCGCGTCAGTCGCGCGCGAAGGCCCCGGCGCGGATGAGCGGGACGAGCCGCTCCTCGTCGGAGAAGGACCCGTGCTGGCCGACCATGCGGCGCGCGCCCTGGTCGCGCGGGCGCCCGTCGTAGTAGGCGATGAGCGCCCGCGCGGCCACGATCACGTCGCCGATGCGCGCGGCGACCCCGTCGCGTACGCCGCCGTACCAGTCCGCCGCGATGGCCTCCTCGCGCGTGGCCACGTGGGCGCGGCTGCCCTCGGAGGCGCGCCACGCGTCGGCCAGCGCGTCGGGGTCGACGCCGGGCTCGAGGTGCAGGTGCAGGCAGCGCGGCTCGCCGGCGACGTGCCGGACGCCCGCCACGAGCTCGGGCACGCGGTCGAAGAGCACCTGCGACTCCGCGGGCACGTCGACGATCCCGTGGTCCGCGGTGACGAGCAGCCCCTCGCGGGCGCCGAGGCGCTCCCGGAACGGGCCGAAGGCCGCGTCGAGCTCCTCGAGCCCCCGCAGCCAGCGGTCGGACTGCCAGCCGTGCGAGTGCGCGGCCTGGTCGAGCTCGGGGACGTACAGGTAGACCAGCGCGCGCGGCGTGCGGTCCAGCAGCGCCCGGGTCGTGGCGAACCGGTCGGCCATGGACTCGGCGGCCACGTACGTCGCGCCGCGGAGGGCGGCGCGCGAGAAGCCGGATCCGGAGTAGCGCGCCGGCCCGACCGCGAACGCCGCGACGCCCTGCCCGACCGCGCGCTCGAAGACCGTGGGGACGGGCTGCCACTCCTCCGGGACGCTCCGGGCGTCCCAGCCGGAGAGGAGCTTGAGGACGCGGTCGCCCGCGGGGTCGAGCGCGCTGTAGCCCACGAGGCCGTGCTCCCCGGCGCGCACCCCCGTGGTGAACGAGGTGATGCTGGCGGCGGTCGTGGTGGGGAAGCCCACGTCGACGAGGTCGCGCTTCCGCCAGTCGCGCACCAGGTTCCGCGCGTGACCGGCCCGCGCGCGGAGGGCGGCGGATCCGAGCCCGTCGACGAGGACGACCACGGCGCGGTCGACCGGGGGCAGGGACGCCTCCGACCCCTCCCCCGCGAGGGCGGCGAGGCAGCCGGGCAGGACCGCGGTGAGGCTCATCCGGCCGGATCCGGGCGCCGGTAGCATGGGGGCCATCCGGCCCAGTCTGCCACAGCAGCCCGACGCGCATCCGCGTCGTGACGCCGATCCGACGCAGCGCGATCCCGACCCAGAGAGTCCATGAGTCCCTCCACCACGAACACCACGCCCGACGAGCCCGCCGAGCGGATCGAGGACGTCGACGTCTCCACCGAGATGGAGAACTCGTTCCTCGAGTACGCCTACTCGGTCATCTACTCCCGGGCCCTGCCCGACGCGCGCGACGGCCTCAAGCCCGTGCAGCGCCGGATCCTCTACCAGATGAGCGAGATGGGCCTCCGCCCCGACCGCGGGCACGTGAAGTCCGCGCGCGTCACGGGCGAGGTGATGGGCAAGCTGCACCCGCACGGCGACTCCGCCATCTACGACGCCATGGTGCGCATGGCGCAGCCGTTCACCCTGCGCGTGCCGCTCATCGACGGGCACGGCAACTTCGGATCGCTCGACGACGGCCCCGCCGCGCCCCGCTACACGGAGGCCCGGCTCGCGGCCTCGGCGCTCGCGATGGTCGAGGGCCTCGACGAGGACGTCGTCGACTTCGTGCCCAACTACGACAACGCGTTCATGCAGCCGGCCGTGCTGCCGGCGGCCTTCCCGAACCTGCTCGTCAACGGCGCCAGCGGCATCGCGGTGGGCATGGCGACGAACATGGTGCCGCACAACCTCATCGAGGTCGTGGGCGCGGCGCGCCACCTCATCGACCACCCCGACGCCTCGCTCGACGACCTGATGGCGTTCGTGCCGGGCCCCGACCTGCCCACGGGCGGCACGATCATCGGCCTCGCGGGCGTCAAGGACGCGTACCTCACGGGCCGAGGCAGCTTCAAGACCCGCGCGCGCGTCTCCGTCGAGAGCCTCACGCCGCGGAAGTCGGGGCTCGTCGTCACGGAGCTGCCCTACCTCGTCGGGCCCGAGAAGGTCATCGAGAAGATCAAGGACGGCGTCCAGAACAAGAAGCTGTCCGGCATCACGAACGTCACGGACCTCACCGACCGCACGCACGGGCTGCGGCTCGTGATCGAGATCAAGACGGGCTTCAACCCGGAGGCCGTGCTCGAGCAGCTCTACCGGTACACGCCGCTCGAGGACGGCTTCAGCATCAACAACGTCGCGCTCGTCGACGGCAGCCCGCAGACGCTCGGGCTGAAGGAGCTGCTGCAGGTCTACGTGGCGCACCGGCTCGACGTGGTCACGCGCC